>Ga0302292_1000652_pt1 | contig 24087 bp, 28 predicted proteins | sample III_Fen_N2_1_FD_194553 | JGI IMG/M metagenome (GOLD analysis project Ga0302292, IMG submission 194553) | Peat permafrost microbial communities from Stordalen Mire near Abisko, Sweden - III_Fen_N2_1 | ecosystem: Environmental > Terrestrial > Soil > Wetlands > Permafrost | place: Sweden: Abisko...
GTCCGAGTACGAATTTACTTTTTTTCATAAGAGTTATAAATTATTATTTTATACTTATATTATAGTCTTGTCCCACGCTTTCGTCCATGATTAGCAAAACGGTGTGCCTCTTCTCGTAATTTTAATAGAGTAGGTTTTATATTTTTAGCTAACTCTTTAAAATTAGAGCTAGCACCACGAACAAAAACTAATTTGTCGCCGCCAAATTTAGAAATGCCAACGATTGGTATATTAATATTAATTTTAGTTAACTCTCGAGAAATAAAAGATATTTGCGGCGTACCACCATCAATCATAATTAGTTCCGGTAACGGCCATTCTTTATGTTTTAAACGACGAAGTAATACTTCAGTTAGTGCTCGCTCATCATCGCCACGCGGCGCTTCTTTAATTTTAAATAAACGATATTCGTTTTTGTCAGCTTCCCCGCCCGAAAAAACTACCATTGAGCCGTAAGCTTCTTGGCCATTTAAATGAGAAATATCATAACCTTCAATGCGGCTTAATTTTTTCTCACTTAAATTATCTTCACGAGTTAAGAGTGAAACATCTTGTAAATGTTTTAAGGCCTTAGCTTGATTTGGGTTTTCTTTAGCTAATTTTTTAAGTAGTCTGGTCCTCTCGCCGCTAAGCAACAAGATTAAATTATTAATATTTTTTTTGTAAGCCAGAGGCGAGATAGCTTCAATACAAGCCCCAGGGCACAAACCAATTTGATAATCAAAACAAGCTTTACCAGATTTGGGTACACAATTACTCCAAGGAAAAATTGGTCTTATTAATCTTAGAGCGTTGCTTAGTAAAGTTCTTGATTGATATGGTCCAAAAACTTTAGCTTTGCTTTCAGGAAATTTCTTTAAATCTTGGCCACGAACAATAATTGGCTTGGGATAATCGCCGCTAGGAATAACAACATATAAAAAAGATCGATTATCACGGTCTACCACATTATACTTTGGCCAGTATTCTTTAATATATTTTGCTTCTAGAATAATTGCTTCTAATAAGCTATCACAAACCAGCCAGCGGAGATTTTGGGCGGTAGCAACCATCTCAGCTATTCTTGGCTCAATATCTTTTTGAAAATATTGACTTAGACGGTTCTTAAGGCTGGTGGCTCGACCCACATATAAAACCTGGTCGTCTTTATCTAGCCAAAAATAGACACCAGGTTGAGCTGGTATCTCTTTTAGCTTAGATTTAAGAGAATGTGTATTTGCTATTGACATATTAATTAAAATGGTATATCATTAAAAGGCTTTACTCATAGGATTAACATCCATATATTCTGAAGTCTGGCATATTGGCCGGAAACATAGACTCAGAATCCCAAAACAAGTAAATACGTAATGTATTTCTACGAAGAGGCTGCTACGTGATGTAACGGCCTCTTTTTTCATATATTGACTAATTTTTAAAAAAGATATAAACTTTAATTACTCATAAACTGAAACGTTCTCCATTGCTTGAAAGCCGAGATCTTGCGTAATGTAAGGCTCGGCTTTTTTCTATTTCAAGTAATCTTTTAGATACTGGCCGGTAATGCTTTTCTCACTTCTGATAATATCTTCTGGTTCACCAACCGCTAAAACTTTACCACCTTTTTCACCGCCCTCTGGACCCATATCAATAATATAGTCCATCGATTTTAACATATGTAAATTATGTTCAATAATTAAACACGAATTTCCACGGTCAACTAATTTATTAAGCACGACCAGTAACATCTCGATGTCTTTATAATGTAAACCAGTAGTTGGTTCATCAAGTAAATATAAAGTTTTTTTACCAAGGGTCATGGTTAACTCTTTGGCAATCTTAATCCGTTGCGCTTCACCACCCGATAAAGTAGTTGATGATTGTCCGAGTTTTATATAATCCAAACCAACAGAAGCGAGAACTTGAAGTTTATCAGTAATAAAATAATTACCATCAAATAATTCAATTGCTTCATCGATCGTCATATCTAACACCTCAGCAATGTTTTTCCCTTTATACTTTACTTGCAGAGTTTCGCGATTAAAACGTTGTCCGTGACATACTTCACACTCAACGGAAATAGCTGGCAAGAAATGCATTTCGATTAAGTTAAATCCGGCTCCGGCACAGGCCTCACAACGTCCGCCAGGACGATTAAAGGAGAATCTTGATTTAGTGTACCCACGTTCTTTGGATTCGGGTAATTCGGCGAAGAAATCTCTGATATGACTAAAGAAACCAGTGTAAGTTGAGGGATTAGAGCGAGGTGAACGGCCAATCGGTGACTGATCAATAACGACAACTTTATTTATATATTCCACCCCTTTAAGTTCAGTAACATCTTCTAATTTAGCTTTGCCTGGTCGCGCTTTAATCTTATTAATATTTTTATACAGCACTTCATAAAGCAAAGAAGATTTTCCAGAACCAGAAACACCGCTAATTCCGACTAAGCGTCCCAAAGGAATTTCCACACTCACATTTTTTAAATTATTAGCCCGAGCCCTAACTATTTTTAAAGCCCCAACATTTTTAGTGCGACGCTTAGTTGGTACAGCAATTTCTTTAACCCCGGTTAAATATTGAACAGTTAAAGATTCTGCCTTAGCTTTTTTACTCTCTAATAATTTTTTAGTGTAATCTGCGGCCATTACTTCCCCTCCATGCACACCAGCTAGTGGTCCCATATCCACTAAATAATCAGAAGCTAAAATAGTTCGCTCATCGTGTTCGACAATAATAACGGTATTATTTTTATCGCGTAAAGTTTTAAGAGTTTCAATTAATCTATCAGTATCTCTTTCGTGTAAACCAATAGTTGGTTCGTCTAAAACATACAGCGTTCTAGATAATTGTGAACCAATTTGCGATGACAAACGAATGCGTTGGGCTTCCCCGCCTGATAAAGTTTCCGCTTCCCGATCAAGTGATAGATAATTAAGACCAACTTTATTTAAGAATTCTAAGCGATTTAAAACTTGACCAATAACGTTTTCGGCGATAGTTAATTCGCGCTTAGTCATCTTTTGATAATATTTCCAGAAAAAATCTTTTAAATTATCCAGTGATAAAGCGCCCACTTCAGCTAAATTTTTACCATGAACTTTAACTGACAAGGCTTCAGGGCGAAGTCTTTTTCCTTTACAGGCCGGACAATCTTTTTCAGCGAAGTAACCAATTTTTCCTAAGCCCGTACATTCTGGACAAGCACCGTGGGGTGAATTAAAAGAAAATAAACGAGGTTCAACTTCCGGAAAGGCAAAATTATCATTGGGACAAGTCCAATTAGATGATAATAAAAATTCTTGTTTAGTAAATTTAGCAATTACCAGTCCACCAGAATATGCCAAAGAACTTTCGACGGCTTCAAATAAACGAGTCTCATCATTAATCATGATTTTATCAATCACAATATCAATGCTATGTTTTTTTGTTGCTGTTAGTTTTATTTGGTCACGTAAAAAATGAGCTTCGCCATCAACGCGAGCTTCGGCGTAACCTTGGTTTAAATAGTTATATAGTAATTGATAATATTCACCTTTGCGGTCGCGAACGACGGGACTTTAAATTTCGACATATTCTTCTTTAAATTCTTTAGCGCGAGAAATAATAATATCTACCATTTCTTCGAGAGTTAACTTTTCAATTTTGGTGCCACATTCCGGACAAAAGACTTCGCCGACCCGAGCGTATAAAATTCTTAAGTAATCATGAATCTCTGTTAATGTACCCACAGTTGAACGAGGATTATGTGACAGTGCTTTTTGATCAATGGAAATCGCTGGTGCTAGACCAATAATTTCATCGACATCAGCTGGTTTTTTTTGTCCCAAAAATTGACGCATGTAAGGCGACAATGATTCAACATATTGGCGTTGGCCTTCAGCAAAAATGGTATCAAAAGCCAATGATGATTTGCCAGATCCAGAAACACCTGTAATAACTGTTAAAGTATTATGGGGTATTTCTAAATTTATATTTTTCAAGTTGTGCATCTTAGCACCCTTGATGATTATTTTATCTTCCATATAATTATTTTTTCTTTTTCTTTTTTAATATGGCTTCATTCTGCGCCATCTTTTCCCTACCTTCACTACTAATTTCTAAAAAGTCTTCAATTGGTTTTACAATTGTTTGTGGGGTAATGTGATGTTTTTTATTATAAGCCAATTGTTTTTCGCGACGACGTTCCACTTCTTCCATTGCCAACTTAATTGAGTTAGTAATGGTATCAGCGTATAAAATAATTTTACCACTAACATTACGAGCGGCCCGGCCCATAGTTTGCATCAGTGATGTTTGACTACGTAAGAACCCTTCGCGATCAGCATCTAAAATAGCCACAAGAGTTACTTCTGGCAAATCTAAACCTTCACGCAATAAGTTAACGCCAATTAAAACATCAAACTTCCCTTCGCGAAAAGCCTTTAAAATATCCGTACGTTCAAAAGTTTTAATATCAGAGTGCAGATAATTACTCTTGAGCCCTTGTTGACCTAAATAAATATTTAAATCTTCCGCTTGTTTTTTAGTTAAGGTATTTATGATTGTTCGTTCACCTTTGGCGGCTAATCTCCTAGCTTCTTCAGTGACATCTTTAACTTGGCTATAGCCATCTTCTTTTCTAAAGACGGGACGCACTTCAATTTCAGGATCAACTAAACCAGTCGGACGAATAACTTGTTCGGCAATTTGTTTGGAATGAGTCACTTCGTATTCTCCAGGAGTAGCAGTGGTAAAAATAACATTACCCAAACGCTGTTCAAATTCTTTGAACTTGAGTGGGCGGTTATCTAAAGCGGACGGTAAACGCCAGCCATACTGGGTTAAATTTTTTTTACGAGCCTGGTCGCCGTTATACATGCCGCGAACTTGGGGGACGCTAATATGGGATTCATCAATCACCGTTAAAAAATCAGGTTTACCATCTTTCTTGGGAAAATAAGCTAGTAATGAATCTGGTGCTTCCCCGGCTAATTTACCGGACAAGTGACGGGAATAATTTTCGATGCCATGACAAAAGCCCAGACTGCGAATCATTTCCATGTCATATTTAGTGCGGCGTTCTAAACGTTCCGCTTCAAGTAATAAACCTTCACTTCTAAAATAAGCTAGGCGGTCTTCTAGTTCTTCTTTAATGTTTTTAAGAGCGGCCGCAATTTGTGGTTGAGTAGAAACAAAATGTTTTGGTGGGAAAACCACAATCTCTGGTAAGTCTTCTAAAACAGCTCGAGTCACATGATCAATAATTGAGAGTGATTCTATTTTTTGATTTTTAAGTTCAATCCGGTAAATAACATTCTCTGACATCGGTCTAATTTCAAACACATCACCGCGCACTCTAAATTCACCACGTTTGGTATCACCAGTAGTCCGCACAAATTGAATCCTAACTAATTGTTTAATTAAATCAGTTCGAACAATTTCTTGATCTTTAGTTAAGTGCAGACGGTGTTCTAAATAATTATTCGGCACACCTAAGTTGTAAATACAAGAAACGGATGCCACAATAATGACATCACGACGACTCATTAAGGCCGAAGTAGCCCCATGGCGTAAACGATCAATTTCATCATTAATCATCGACTCTTTATCGATGTAAGTATCAGTAATTGGAATATAAGCCTCTGGCTGGTAGTAATCGTAATATGATACAAAATAATGAACGGCGTTATCAGGAAAGAAATTTTTGTATTCACGATAAAGCTGAGCGGCCAAAGCTTTGTTTGGTGCCATAACCAATACTGGCTTGTCTAAGTCTTTGATGATATTGGCAATGGTAAAAGTTTTTCCGGATCCGGTAACACCTAATAAAGTTTGAAAATCTAAATTTTTTTCCAAGCCACTTTTAAGCATGGCAATCGCTCCTGGCTGATCACCGGCTGGTTCAAAGTCTGATTTTAGTTTAAATAATTTAGTCATTATTATTGGTAGTAAGCTAGTAATTCTTTTAGAACAGCTATTTCAGTCTTAGGAACTTCTTGATAATACATTCTAGAATCTTCATCTTCATAAGTATCATCTTTTTTTTCTTTTAAATCTTCTTCTAACGAGTTTAGTATTCCTTCTAAATTCTTTATCAAATCTTCCTTAGATTCAGTTGTCGCTCGTTTGTAGTTAATGCGACGATTGGTTATTTCTAAAAAGTAGTTATAGTCGGAAATTATATCTCCAGTCGCTAAAAAGCTGTCCAAAATTTCTATTTTATTCTGCGCATCCCGAAACAAAGCCGAATCAGTGTTTTCCGGCGTCTTTTTATTAATTTCAGAATCTATATTAAAGGGATTAAATAATTCAATACTCATATATTTGCTAGAGTATTTTACTATTTTTAGAATAAAAAGTCAAAGTTGAGGTAATAAAAAAGCTCCTTTTATTAAGAGGAGCTTTTATAATATTTTGGCAAATTATATGCCTTACTATCAGGTTTTACACATCACTCCTTTACAGGCTGATGTTTCGGGGGTACCTAAACAAATTTTGGTATCAGTGATGCAAGAAAATATTCTTTCTGGAAATTCTACAACATCAAGTAATTCACTTAGGAATTCGGCATCGGAAATAGTTAGCTGAGCGTACCGGCTAATAATTTCGTCAAATTTTGATTGATTTTTTTCGTTTAATTTTGCAAACGTTTCTTCTAAATAATCATCAAAAGATAGTTCGTGATAAAGCAAAGTTTTTTTAATATTATCTGAATAATGACCTTCACAATCTGGATGATTTTTAAGTAATAAGTAAAAAAGACTTAACTGATCGACTTCTCCGTCATATTTTAAGGCTAGTGTTACCGGCACCACGACCAAGGAATTTTTATACTTTCCTGCTATATGACAGTTAGTTTTAGTTTTTCCCTTTAGGCCGTCAGGGTGCATTGATAAGTCAAAATTGTTTCTGGTGATAATATATTTTACACCCTTCTCCCAAACTGATTTAGTTATAATTTTTTTTTCACATTTTTCGGTAACTAAAACAGCAAATAATCTAATTGGACTGCCACTCGCATCGTAAGGAGTAATATATGCACTCTTAATAATATACGTTAAGAGCGCGTTAATTAGAATAGCCGCTACGTATATTAAGATGTATTTTTTAAAAAAAATAGTAGCAGCCTCTTCATTGATAACTGCAAAAATACCCATAGCAACAGCGGATACCATCAAAACTATAACATAAACAATAAGTTGCCAGTCACTAAAAAATAAAAAATACTGTTTAATTGGATTTTTCATGATGTTGATTTTTATAAAGATTAATAATTTGGTTTAAATCTTATTTGTCTAAGAACGACTTAATAAAACAAAAATAGCACCAAATGTGCTATTTTGTCAATATGTGAAAAATAGTATTTTTTAAAACTTCCCTAACTCTAAATAATCATCAATTCTAAGCGAAGCTACAAATTCGTCCATATGGCTCACAATAATCATTGGGCCTTCGTAATCATTAAAAGCTTCAGCCATGACTGGTAAGTGACGGAAGTTGATGTGATTAGTCGGCTCATCTAAGATTAAAAGCCCTGGTCTCATTAAAACTAAACGAGCAAGAGATAATAAACCCTTCTGCCCTTCGGATAAGTCGCCAACACGATGACCCATAAGTTCACCATTGATTAGGAACCCAGCGGCAATCGAACGCATTTCTGGCACATCATCACGATCAGGCATCGCTTTAATTAATGAATCAAAAACCGTGTCGTTAAAATCTAAAGTAGCAAAATCTTGACTGTAATAACCAATTTTAACACCGGAGGCAATTTTAGCGCCCTCGCTTTCGCCAGCAACTAAACTTCTTAAAAAAGTACTTTTACCAATACCATTTGGTCCAGAAACTAAAATATGAGTTTTCTTATCAATAATTTTTTCTAGTTGCTTAACAATTGGTTCGTGATTTTTAATCACCTTAACAGAAGTAATAGTCACAATCGCGCCTGATAAATCTTCTTGAACCGGAATATCAAAATCGCGAATGGTTTTATCTTCACGACGCACATCAACCATGCTATCTTCCAACTCTTCGGTTTCAGTTTTTAATTTCTTAGCTAGTTTACGCATCTTACCGCCTTTATGGGCGAAGAAATTAACTTTTTCTTTACGGTCAATAATTTGCTTGTGAAGTTGAGCATTTTTCATTTGCTCTCTTTCGATTCTTTTAGAAATTTCCTCAACTACGGAATAATAATCGCCAATATAAGTTTCGATTTGATGAGAGTGAACATCTAAATAGATAACCCCTTCAGTAAAGCAGTTTAAAAAATCGGCATCATGAGAAATAACAATCACGGTTTTATCATACATGATTAAAAATTCTAATAAGTGATCAATACCGGCTTTATCTAAATTATTAGTTGGCTCATCAAGTAATAAAATGTCTGGTTTGGAAATTAAAGCAAAAGCTAGTAATAAACGAGCTTGTTGCCCACCTGATAACTCTCCAACTTTACGATCTAAGGGAATTTCCATATCAACCGCTTCAAGGGCTTTAGCAATGTGGCTACGTAAATTAGGTGGTACTGGAGAAAAAGCCTTGGCTAAGTATTCTTCAATATTTAATTCAAAGTCTTCTCTAACAACCGTTTGAGCGGCAGTACCGATAGTGGCGCCACCAGTGATGGAAAGTTGTCCTTCTTTTGGTTTTAAGTCGCCTTTAATCAAGCCAAAAAGAGTGCTTTTTCCGGCACCATTTTGACCCATTAAAGTTAGCTTAGCGCCAGTTCGGACACTAAAAGATGCTTCGGATAGAATCGGTTTTTTATGCTGATATTCGAAAGTTACATTATCGAATCTTAAAATTACTTGTTCTGCCATTTTAAATATATATTAATTTTTTATTAAGTGACTTGCTAAGGATAGCAGAATTGAAGGTATTTGGCAATGTATACGGCCTTTCTAAATAGCTTGACATTTTTAAAATTTTTTAGTATACTTATAGAGTAAAAATTATTTAGAAAAGTCGTCGAGTTTCAACAAATTTTTAATTTTGCAAAAATAAAAATTAGTATAAAAAACTATGCAAGGTATTATCAAAAAGAAGACTGACAAGGGTTTTGGTTTCATCACTCCTGAAGGTCAAGATAAAGACTTATTTTTCCACTCAAATTCTTTGGTTAACGTTTCTTTTGACGAAATCCAAGAAGGTGACCACGTTACTTTTGAAGCTGAACAATCTCCAAAAGGTATGAACGCGGTTAACGTACAACGTGTATAATAATCTCTTCTTATAAAAAAACTCCCGGCTCACGCTGGGAGTTTTTTGTTTGAAAAATTAATCAATTAATTTTCTAGTCCAAGCGTCTAGAGCTTTTAATTGGTTAGTAACCGCTTCCCTAGTTCTTTCGTCAGTTAGTATTAATTTGTCGTCAAATTTATCTTGAGCACTTGGCACCATTACTTCGGGGCGATTTAAAGCGTGCATATCTAGAAAGACTAACACTTGTCGCAAGTGGTATTGAGCACGGGAACCAGCCAGCATGCCCATCGATGAACTCATAATAGCCACCGGTTTACCTTCCCAACTGTTATCACCGTAAGGACGAGAAGCAGTATCAATCGCATTTTTTAAAACTCCAGGAATAGAATAGTTATATTCTGGTGTTACAAATAAAATAGCATCTGCTTCTTTAATTTTGGTTTTAAATAATTTTACGTCTTCTGAGAAATTATTTTCATTGTCTTGATTAAAGACAGGGATACTAGAAATATCAAAACTTTCTAGTTCCATATTTTCTGGAGCTAATTTTTTAGCATTTTCAAGTAGTGCTTTAGCGAACGAACCCTTTCGTAAACTACCAGCAATACCTAAAACTTTAATTTTTTTATCATTATTCATATGTTTATATATTAAACGCTTTCTGTTAAGCCATGAGCCACACTTTCTTTCATGCCAGCAGCACTAATTTCAATAAAGTCGGCCTTCCCTTTTAAGGCTTCAATATTTTGAGCACCGACATAAGTCATACCAGAAGCTAGTCCGCCTAAAAGCTTTTTAACTATTAAGCCTACTTCACCAGTGTAAGGCATTAAAGTCATTTCTCCTTCCACGTGAACTACTTCATCAATTTTTTGACCATCTAGCGCCATTTTTTTAACTGTTGCTTTATAGCTAGCCATACCGCGGTATTCTTTAAATTTCTTGCCGTCTATTTCAATTATATTTCCCGGCGTCTCTTCGGTGCCAGCAAATAATGAACCACTCATAATAGTGTCAGCCCCAGCCCCAATAGCTTTGGTTAGATCGCCTGGATATTTAAGTCCACCATCAGCACAAACTGGCACACGTCCCTGACTAGCTTCATAGGCATCCATAATAGCGGTAATTTGTGGTACGCCAGCCCCAGCCATAACTCGAGTGATACACATTGAACCAGGACCAATACCAACCTTAAGTCCGTCGGCCCCTTTATTAATAAAGTGTTCGGCGGCGTCTTTAGTAGCAATATTACCAACCATCACATCAATTTTTGGATAATTAGCTTTTAAGAAATCAAGTACCGTGTCAGTTCGTTTAGCGTGACCATGAGCCACATCTAAAACTAAAATGTCAACGCCAACTTCCGATAAAGCTTTAGCACGCTCTTCATAATCTTTGACTCCAATAGCGGCGGCCGCAAGTAGATTATTATCTTTAACTAATTTAATTTCTCGAGCTTGCTCTTCAATAGTTAAGAAGCGATGAATAACACCCAAACCACCTAACCTGCCTAAAGCAATTGCCATTTGACTTTCACAAACCGTATCCATGTTAGCAGCAATAATTGGAATATCAATTGAATGATTTTTAGTGACCTTAGTTTTAAAATTTACATCTTTGCGTGATGCCACTTTATTATATTTAGGAACAATTAAAACATCATCAAAAGAATATCCTTTACCAATAATTCGAGCCATAAGTTTATATTTATTTTAAGCTAAAGATTGTTTTAACTGTAATCATCACTTCTTTATCAATACTCGAGGTATCATAAGTACCATAATCAGAAACATCGACTGCCCCGACGGTCATTACTTGAACTACGCCCATAGTAACTGATTTAACTGAATCAACTGTCTTATCACTACTAGAAGCAATCATTTTAGCTCTTTCTTTAGCATCTTTTATCGCTTCTGGTAATAAAGAGATTCTTAGGTCTGGTAATTTGGAATAATAATATTCAACTGGGTTAGCCGAAAAAATAATTCCCTTGCCAGCCAATTGATCACTATTTTTAGCCAACTCCTTCATCTTGTTTACATCATCAGATTTAATTTCAATGTTTTGAATTAAATTATATTCTTTTGGTGAATTTGAATCTGACTTATAAACTTCATTCATGAAGACTGGTGATATTTCAAACTTATCTTTGAAACCTTGGGCGATTAAAAAATCACTAACTGTTTTTTCATCACTTTTCATTTGATTGTAACCATTCTTTAGATTCGCTGCAACAGCAGTTCGAGAAAAACTACCAGTCCAACGAGCCGAATCAGAAGTAACTTTTTGTTTGGCTGAACCAGATACCGAAATAACATTGTCTAAATTTTTAACATCTAGAAAAGTTTTGGCCACTATAGCTGCTGAAGAAACAATACTTAGACCAATAATTAATCCAATGATTATTAACTTGTTTGATTTTTTCATATTTTTTTATTTTTTAAAACATTCACAATTTTTATTTTTTAGAAGTATTTTTTGCTCAGCAATAGTATTAATAAACACGTTCTGTATTTTAGATCCACCGGCCAAGGTTTTGTCCAGTGGTGTGTGGTGTTTATAGCCACGTTTAGTAAATTCGATAATTAAAGCTTCGTGTCGATTATAGAGAGCTTTAGTTTTACCTACCCAACGCAGAGTTTCAGGGTGTCTTGAATATCCGCCAGTGGCATTATGTTTGGTTAGTATATTCCATAATCCATGAAGTTCGCGGTGTTCTGCTAATAGGTGTTTACGGCATAAATATTTTGGCTCGATATCCCAGATGCGCATTGATTATTTATTTAAATAAGTAACAGTTAATTGTAAAATAGTGGCAAAAGAAACCCAAAGTAAATATGGGATTTGAATATAAGCTAACCAATGAGCATAAGGATAGATGGCTATAATTGCCCAGACAAGAGTCCCTAGTACTAGTAAAATATCTAAAGCGGCTAGTAGATTATTTTTTAAACCAAATTGAATTGAAGTAAAGGAAAAATTAAAAACTAAATTTAAAATAAAAGGCAGAAGAATAATAAAGGCAATTTGTTTATTCCAAAACATTAAAAAAACTTTGCCAAAAGAAATAAAGATAAGAATATAGAGGAAGGTCCAAACTGGACCGAATAACCAGGCTGGTGGCGACCAACTAGGTTTTATTAAATGAGAATACCAATTGTAAGCACTCATATAATTATAAAATATTTATGCCTAAATTATACACTAGTTCCCTGTTAATTAAAAACCCCGACTATTGACAAAAAGGCAAAAAATAGTATACTTAAATAAGTTAAAAATCTAATAGTAACTTAAAAACATAAATATAAAATGGAAAATGAAAAACCCCGATTTGTTTTTTGGCGACCAGAATGTTTGGATGTAGAAGAATTGGCTATTCCCATTACACTTAATCATCATTTAGAACGTCTTAATCATATTCATTCGGCTGATGTTCCTTGCATAATCTTTGCTCCAGCTGGTATTGGTGTTTCTTGTGGTAAAATAGCTTTAGCGAATCATGAGACGGCTATTATGTTCATTGTTAGTCACAAACCAGAATCAAAGTTAAATGATAAGATCCTCTTTGATTTATCAGAATTGATTATTGAAAGACCAGAAAAATTGGAAATGATGATCGTAAAATCACCAGCGATTTTGATTAATTCAATTGATAATTTAATGAAAGATGATTGCTCAGTGATGCGAATTATAGCTCAAGAACATTTTGATTGTGATACATTTATTGATCTTAATCTTGCAGAGACTAAGCCCCAAAGACTATTAAAACCATTAAACAATGTGTTTAATAGTCGAAGTCGTCAAAACATTAAGCATTTTATCCGTAAAAAGTAAGAAAAAAGCTGTTTCCAAAACGAAACAGCTTTTTAATTTCCCGAAACTATTGACTAATATTAGATATAGGAGTATGCTAGATAAGCACTAAAAAAATTTAGTGTACTAAAAAACAATATGATTATGGAGAATTTTTTCAGACCAGACGAGATTTACAGCACGAGCTCAGTAGACAATTCTAAAAACTATAGCTTTGTTGTTGATGGAGCTAATGCGTAAATCTTGGAAACACAAAAAGACGATTATCGTAATGATAACCGTCTTTTTTCTTTTTTATAAATTAATTTCCGGATGGACCACCAGTTGGAGCATCGTTTGAAGGAGCGCCACCATCACTTGGCGGAGTTCCGCCGTCTGAAGGAGGTGTGCCACCATCTGTTGGTGGAGTTCCCATGCCAGCAGGTGGGGTGTTAGCAGCACCAGTATTACCGCCAGTTAAACTGGTTTTAGTACAACCCGCTAAAAAGAAAACACAAGCAAAGATAAACATTGGAATAACAATTTTTTTCTTCATAATTTTTTTATTTTTATAAATTAACTTATTTTTTATCAATATTAGACTGGGCTTGATGAGCAGAAAAGATAGTCGAAGCCGCTCCGGAAATAGTTGAAACAAGAGCTAGTGAATGAGTGTCACCAGATGGTAGAATAGTAGCGGCTGTGCCAGTTAAGGCCGCAATAATAGCCAGAGTGGCAATGCCATGTCCAATGTGCAAACTCTTGCATCTATCTTTAATTGTTCTAATTATTTTCTTCATATATTGATTAATACGCGTTAAATAATTTTTTATTCATAACCAATAAAAAAACGAGGTAGCCTTTAGCTACCTCGTTTTTTTAAATCTTATAAACTATTAGTTATTTTAGCTATCTCTTCCATTTCGTCAGTTTTGATAACCAATATCTTAGTCTTAGATCCAGCCTTACTTAATTCTACATCAACACCATTTGAAGCATTATTAATATCTTGATCAAGTTCAATACCCAAAAATTCTAAGTTATTGCAGATTCGATTACGCATAATAATTGAGCGTTCGCCAACTGTTCCCGCCAAGATTAATAAATCAACACCACCTAAAATAGCGGCCATACGACCAATATAACCCTTAAGTCTATTAACATAAGTTTCTAGAGCTAAAGCGGAATCAGCATCACCATTTTTTTCGAGCTCAAGAAGTTCACGAATATCAGAACTCTTACCAGATAAGCCTAGTAAACCACATTCATTATTAAAATAACCTTCTAATTCTTTAAAGTCTTTATTAAGCTTTTCAGATAAGTATAAAACTGCACCTGGGTCGATATCACCTACTCTAGTGGCCATAACTAGCCCTTCAAGCGGTGTAAAGCCCATAGAAGTGTCGATGCTCTTACCATTTTTAACGGCGGTTACGCTAGCTCCTCCGCCTAAGTGACAAACAATAACCTTTTCCGGCAAAGTTCCTAATGTCTCAGCGGCCTTAGATACAACTGATTGAACAGAAATACCGTGATAACCAAAACGTTGAAGACCGAGTTCGCGACTATCTTTTATGGGAATAGCATAATATTTTGAAGCTTCAGGAATTGTAGCGTGAAAAGTGCTATCTGAGACACCAGCAATTGCCATGCTATCACCAAAGAATTTCTTGATGTTTTTGATTTCTTCAAGGGCCGGTCCTAAGTGTAATGGCACTTTTTGCAAAGCCGCTTCAGCCATTTTTAAATATTCATCATCAATCAGGCGGTTGGTTAAGAAATATTCACCTGGAGCCACAATTCTAACACCAACTAAATTCATGTCTTCTTTTTTAGAAATAATCTGTTTGGCAATTAATGAATCTAAAATAAGACCAACAGCCCCAATATAATTGTCCTTATCAATTACTTTTTTTTCTGAACCTTTATCGGTTGTTTCATTAACAACATAAGAATCACCTTCCATTTCAAAATGAGCGGTATAAACCTTCTTACTGCCTTCGTAAAAAGCATACTTTTTGGAGGCGCTACCAGTGTTAACAATCAAATACTTTTTTTCCATAGTTTTTTTTATTTTAATTTTTAAAATGTTTGTATCTTAGATTATATACTAATTTTTTGGTTTATGGCTAGAGTGTAACAAAATGATCGATTTTACGTATTATTATATGTAAAAAAGACAGTAAATCTATGAACTCAGTTAAAAGCTTACAATCAATGAATCACACCCCAAGAGCCATCTTTGATGGTATTTTTGCTTGGGGCGTCTTAAATGATTACCGAGCTGATTGGGCTTTAGCGAGCAATATAGAACAACTGGAGACAAATGTAAACACTATTCAACGGAATCCTGAATAGTAAAACAAAAAAATGTTGTTAATAAGCTAAAATCCCTCAGCTCTAATCGATCTGAGGGATTTTTTTGTCAAAAATATCTATTTTCCAAATATTTATTAACGTTCATTAAAAATTTAAAATCATGAAAACAGTAAAAAACAATTCCGTCGTGGCTATTTATTTAACATTTAGTGGCCTATTCTCTTTTGCTTTATCGTTTTTCTTTGCTACTTATGTTCCATTTTTGGTGGAAAAAGGTATGAACCTATGGCAAGTTAATGTCATCAATTCTTTCTTTATGCTATTTATCATTTTAGCAGAAATGCCAACAGGAAGCTTTGCTGATCGCTTTGGTCGCCATCACAGTATCACAATTAGTTGTTTTCTTTTAGTGCTTAGTTTTTTAATTTATTATTTTTCTAATTCTTTCTGGTTATTTGTCTTAGCTGAGATAATCGGTGCCATTGGTCACACTTTTGTATCTGGGGCCGCTGAAGCTTGGTTGGTAGATTCTTTGAAAGCTAGAGATGAATTTCATCTAAAAGCAAAAGTTTTTAGACAGGAATTAACTAGCAAATCAATTGGCGTAATGACTGGTTGTGTCTTCGGTTCATGGTTAGGTGATATTGATTTAAGTTTACCATGGCTCACAACCGCTTTCTTTATGTTTGTTGCTGGTTTATTCTCTTTTATTTTTATTAAAGAAAATTATATTAAGTCAGAAGGAAAAACTAAAAGTAGTTTGAAAAAAGAAGTTGTTGAAGCTTGTCGTAGTCTAAAAAACAAAGAGCTTCTCTATGTAATGAGCTTTTGTGCGGTAATTGCCTGTTCTGTTCAAGCTATGAATATGCAATGGCCGTTAGTTTTTAAAAATTCTTTTAATTTTACCTCTTCTTACCTTGGCTATTTATTTGTCTTTATTTCTATAGCAGTGGCTCTTGGTGGTAGATTATCTAAAAAATTTAAAAAATTATTTAAAAATGAGAAACTAGCCCTAATCATTCCTCAGTTAGTAACAGCGATTGCCATCATAATTACTTCTAGAGTAAATGGATTGTTTATGGTAACTAGCGCTTTCTTGCTTCACGAATTTGGACGAGGGATGTTTGCTCCCGTAAAACAAGATTATATGAATAATCGAATAGAATCTAAAAATAGAGCAACTGTTTTGTCACTAGAATCAATGTTTACTAAATTAGGTGCTTTTGTTGGTTTAATTATTAGTGGTTTTATGGCTAGTAGTCTAGGTATCAATGGAACTTGGTTTTTTTCTGGAATGTTTTTATTGGTTGGTATAATTATTTTTTTTATCATTATAAAAAAACCAGATACTAAAAAAACACCTTAAAAAATAAGACCCAGGAATAATCTTGGGTCTTATTTTTTATTTACTTAGTAATTATAGCTCATTTTTTAGCCTCCTTTTAAAATAATAAAATCTATGCTATTATTACATGGTTATAAACAATAAATAAAAAACAAATATGAAAACAAAAAAGTATTTAATTCCCTCTTTTTTATTGGTAAGTGCTCTAAGTTTTGGTTTATTTGGTAATTCTGTTTTGCCGGCTCAAGCAGCTGTTAAGAAAGCGGTTGTAAAAAAGGCTGTTGTAAAAAAGGCGGTAGTTGCCAAAGTATCAGTCGTTTGGGCAGCTAGTGGTAAAAAAGAACTAGCCCGAATTCCTAATCCAACCGTTAGAGCTGCTTACAAAGCTAAGGTTGAGAAGTATGCAATTCGTAAAAAAATAAAAACTATTACTGGTTCTGTTGTTAAGGGAATGCATGAATAATTTTATTTAAAAAAAACCGCTAGTAAATAGCGGTTTTTTGATACAAAATTTGACAAAACAGAGTTTGATATCTAATCTTTAAGTAAATAGCTCAGATAGGTTAACTAGCAATTTTAATTGCGTTAAATGGAAAACGAGCGTCCTGCGACCCAAAAGGTACTGGGAAGGCCATTAATTATCATGGCTATACGTGCGAAGTCACGAGTTTCTATTTTAAAGTAGGGTGGTAAGTAATTGCCACTCTTTTTTAATAGTTTAAAAGCCAAGGTTATTCCCTTTAAACGTAAGATCAAATAAGGTTAAGAAAAAAAGAGCACTAACAATCATACCAGCAATAAAACCAGATAAAGACGAGGCCAATAATTTACCACATCGCCATTTATAATTTTTATTATCATTAGAAATGAAATCGTTAGACATTTTTTTCATAGAATATTAATTATTTTATTAAGGTCTATTATATTTTAGCATTTTTTTAAAAAAACAGCAAAAATTAGCAAATAAATACTAGTCTATACTATAGGGTTATCAACTTGTGTTTATTCTTCTTTTGGACAATAATGGGAATATAATAAGTTGCACATTAAAAATAAATTCATAAAAAATGGAGGAATAATAAATGAAGGCAAAAATCAAGTTTTTAGGTGGAGTAGCTGATAGTTTAACCGGCTCTTGTACCCTGCTTACTGTGAGTGAAGGCAAAAAGATTTCCCGTATTTTAATTGATTGTGGTTTAATTCAAGGTAGTTTTAAGGATTCCGTTTTAAATAATAAGGAAATTCTAAAACAAGTTAAACCGAGTGAAATAGATTTTATTGTTTTAACGCACTCTCATATTGACCATATTGGTCGTTTACCGCTATTTACTAAGAATGGTTTTAAGGGCAGAATAATTTGTACAGATTGTACTAATGATCTTCTGCTGCCAATGTTGGATGACAGTGTTAAAATCCAATTAGTTGAAGCAGCCTATCTTAATAAAAAGCTTTTAAAGGCCGAAAAAAATGAAGAGCCAAAAAAAGGAAAAAATCGAGACACTGCTTTAGGAAAATATGACAAAGTCAAGAAAAAAGAAGGAGAAAACAAAAATAAGATTTGTCATGAACCACTCTATAATGCTGCTGATGCCAATTTGGTTTATGAACTAATTAAAAATGGTGGTTATGATTATCATAAATGGATAAGACTATCTCATATAGTTAGTGTAAAATTCTATCCTTCGGGTCATGTTATGGGTGGCGCAATTGTGGTTCTAAGAATTAATTCTAAACCAAAAGACTTGTATTTTTGTTTTACTGGTGATTTGGGCAGAAAAGATGGAATTATTTTGCCGCCACCGGAAGTAGTTCAGGAACCGATTGATTATCTATTATTAGAATCTACCTATGGCGGACGTATTCATCCTAACAGAGATCAAGAAATTGAAAAAATACTTGATTTAATAAGGACTAGTGATGAAAAAAATAGGCGAATTATAATTCCCTCTTTTGCTTTAGAACGGTCACAGGAAATAATTTATTTATTATCTTATAGTATGGACCAGGGATTAATTCCTAAAGTGCCCATATTTTTAGATTCCCCACTAGGTAGAATAATTACCGCTACTTTTGCTGAGGCTTGGTCGAAAGGAATGTTTTCCGATCAAGATAGATTAAAATTTAATCCGTTTGATCCAGCTAGTAATAAATTTTTTCAAATTGTATCTGAGCAAAAAATGTCTGACAGTTTAATTGCTAGTAAAAAAAGTTATATTGTTGTCGCCGGAGCTGGTATGTGTGACGCTGGCCGTGTTCGTGGTCACTTAAGAGCTAATCTTGGTAAAACAGACACAACTGTTTGCTTAGTTGGTTATATGGCGGAAAATAGTTTAGGTAGAAAATTAAAAGATGGGTTACCAATGGTAAAAATGAACGGCGAAGAAATTGACGTTAAGGCTAAAATTGTTAGCTTTGATAGCTTCTCGGCTCATGCTGATGGACCATTTTTAGTAGAATACGCTAAGTTAGTTTTAACTAGTAATCAAAATCTTCCTCAAACAATTTTTCTAAATCATGGCGAAGGAAAAAGCGCTCATGATTTACAGAAAGATTTACAATTGAATTTATCAAGTTCGGTAGAAATAAAAATCCCCGAACTAAATGAAGAGATAATTATAAAATAATCTCTTTACTCTAATAAAAAAGCTATCTAATCAGATAGCTTTTTATTATACTTTTTTTCGAAATCTTCTTTATCTCCAAATTTAGCAAAATGTTGTTTAACTTGACTTTCTTGAGTTTTAAAACCGGCTTTATTTTCGTGCATTATGCCACACCAGTATTTTTCGGTTAAACCAGCTATTTCTTTTAGGTGAAGAAAAACTCCATTACCATAACCGCAGTACATGCAAGAAATTTTTTCAATCCAATTTAAGTAAGCTAATTTGTTGCGATCAAAAATTAAAATATTTTTGGAGCGTTTTACTGGTTCAATTTTATATATTGGAAAACAGATAAATTGATAAAGAGAAGTGGTTAAATCAACTAGTATAATAAATGGCAGAGGTAACCAAATAAAAGGAGCTGTCAGCAAATGAAGCCAAATTCTCTCTGGCTGATGTTTTTTGTATTCCATAGGCTCGAAGTATAACAGTACTTAAATTTAATAGCAAAGAATGCTTGGTTTAGCTATAATAGAGACATATGAAAAAAACAATCATGCCAGCCATTTTTATTGGTCACGGTAGCCCTACAAACGCCTTGGAGAACAATAAATACACTAAGGCTTGGCAATCTGTGATTCAAGAAATACCAAAGCCTAAGGCAATTCTGTGCCTTTCGGCTCATTGGTGCGTTGAAGAAACTCTGATCTCTAATTTAGAACAACCGCAACTAATCTATGATTTTTATGGTTTTCCCGATGAACTTTATAAAGTTAAATATCTGGTCGCTGGTAGCCCAGAATTAGCTAAACAAGTTAAGGAATTATTATCACCACTGGTTACAGTAGAATACAACAATGATTGGGGTATTGATCATGGTGCTTGGGTGCCAATTAAATGGTTGTTTCCTGAAGCCGATATTCCAATTGTTCAGTTAAGTATTAATTATAATAAACCAGCTAGATTCCATTATGAAGTTGGAAAAGCCTTAGGCAAACTTCGTGAGCAAGGAATCTTGATTATTGCTAGCGGTAATATTGTCCATAATTTAAATACTATTAGTTTTGATGATGGAACCGAGCCATATCCTTGGGCCATAGAATCAGATAAAATCATCGCCGACTTAATAGAAAATAAACAACATAAAAAATTATTAGATTTTAGAAATTTAGGCGAAGCGGTTAACTTAGCGATTCCGACACCAGATCATTACTTGCCATTACTTTATATTTTGGGATTACAAAGAGATAAAGAAAAATTAATAAGTTTTGTAGACGGTATTGTTTTTAAGAGTATTTCCATGAGAAGCTACTTGCTTAAGTAAATAAAAAAACAACCTATTTTAGTAGGTTGTTTTTTTATATCGATTTTTACTTTTTTACAATTTTCTTTTTTGAAACTTTAGCTACTGGCTTAGCTGCTTTTTTAATCTCTGGTTTGGCTATTTTAGCGATACTGGAAATAGTTGTCCAGTGTTTCTTTAAATCTTTAGCCAATTCTTTTACTTCTTTTGGTCCATCTTTTTTAATTTTTTCATGTTTAGCGGCTACCGTGTCGATAATTTGATGATAAACAGGTTCACTAACTTCACGAGCTGATTCTAATTTTTCAACAACATCACCCTTCATCTTAATTGCCCAAGCTTTGGCATATTTTTGATTTTTTTTCCCTTCTTCGCTTAATAAGAAATAAGCGGAAGCGGCTAATCCAGCTAGACTAGCACCTAAAGCGACAACACCAACTGCACTAGATTTGCCTTTAGTTGTTTCTTTTTTCATAACTTTAAAATTAATTTTTATATAATAATTTTTATTACTTAAATTATAGCACATTTTTTATGTTTAAGAAAACAAAAAAGCAGAATCATTATAATTCCGCTTTTATTTCTGGTGAAAAATTATTTTTCTTCTACGAGAGGATAGCTCATTCCAATTTCCTTCACTCCTTTTCTAATCAAATCAGATAATTCATTAAATTTATTGGCCGATTCAAGTGTTAAACTTTTTTCTGGCATCTCTTTATTGCTAAGAGTAAAAGAGTCTGGAATCAGGTCAATTGAAAATAAACTTGATTCCCAGGTATTTACCGGACTGACAGTGTTAAATATTAATTCCAACTTCAGTTTTATTTTACAATCAATTGTTTCATCATTTTTTCCATTACTCCAAGGGGCGGCGGAAATTTTTAAAGCAATAATTGTGTAAGGGGCATTATTATTTTCAAATCTAGCTCTAATTGAAAGTGAGTCAATATAAAATAGCAGTACTGATTTCTCATTCTTGAACGCTTCAATATGTTCTTTGTTCTTTTGATTACTAGTCTGAACTCCGTTCATAGTTACACGAGCCATTTGCTGCATTTGAAATAAGATAAGTGATGGATTTTTTGATAAGTTCATTGTTTTCCCTCCTATTTTAAGTTATTTAGTTGTTAAATATGCAAATTAATAAACAAAATCTAGCATAAGTAATGCTATTTTGTCAATTAAAATACTATAGACCGGTAGAAACAAGATATTTTTCAATCACTTCTGGGGTATCAGTTGGTGCAAAACGTTTAATGGGTTTGCCTGTTCTATCAATTAAAAATTTAGTAAAATTCCATTTAATTCTGCTGCCTATAATATCTGGCAATTCACTTTTTAGATAATTAAATATCGGATGTGCTTCTTTGCCGTTAACTTTTATTTTACTAAAAATTGGAAAAGTAACGCCAAAATTAAGTTGGCAAAAGGACATAATTTCAGCCGCATCGCCTGGCTCTTGTCCTGCAAATTGATTACAAGGAAAAGCTAAAATAACTAAACCCTCATCTTTATAATCTTTATATAATTTTTCTAAACCAGCATATTGTTTGGTAAAACCACAATGACTAGCAGTGTTAACCACTAAAACTAGTTTATCTTTATAGCTATCCATTTTTATTAACTGACCTTTTATATCTTCCGCTTCAAAGTCATAAAAATTATTCATATATTTCGTGTTTATTTAATACACTAATTATAGCTCAAAATTGGAAATTTATAAACAGATTTAAAGGAGCCACTGATTGATATAAGTTGTTTAATAAGTTATAGTTATAGATATGAAATACTTAGCTAAATATCTTAAGCCCTACATATTTGGGTTAATTGCCTTAATATTTTTAATTTTCGGACAAAGTTACGTTAATTTAATTTTGCCAGACTATGCCGCCAAAATTGTTGATCAAGGCATTGTTTTTAAAAATATTAATGTTATCTGGTCAGAGGGCATAAAAATGTTATTATTTACTCTCTTTGGTGGACTATGCACGGTAATGGTTGGTTTTTATGCGGCTAAAATATCTGCCGGTTTTGCTAGACGACTAAGAGAAGCTATCTTCACTAAGGTTGAAAGTTTTTCTTTAAATGAGTTTAACACCTTCTCTTCATCTTCTTTAATTACGAGAGCGACTAATGACATTCAACAAATTCAAACTGTTTTAGTGATGGTATTAAGAATGTCTCTACTAGCTCCATTTATGGGTATTGGAGCTATCATCAAGGCTAATCAACTAGCTTCAGAAATGTCATGGATTACCCTCTCATCTGTTTTTGCCATCGCCTCAATGATGACTGTTCTATTTTTAGTGGCTATTCCTAAATTTACAATTATTCAGAAGTTAGTAGATAAACTTGGTTTACAAATGCGAGAAATGCTCACTGGTATTAGAGTAATTAGAGCTTACAATAACGATAAACAACAACAGGATAAGTTTAATCAAACCAATATTGAGTCGACAAATTTAAATATTTTTATAAATAAACTAATGTCGATGATGCAACCGATTATGACCTTAATTATGGGGTTATCGGCAGTAGCGGTTATTTGGACCGGATCTTACTTAATTAAATCTGGCCATTTACAAATAGGTAGTATATTAGCTTTGACACAGTATGTATCTCAAACAATCTTTGCTTTCCTAATGATATCTATAATTTTTATTATGATTCCAAGAGCCGCGGTCTCAGCTCGCCGGATTAATGAGATATTATCAATTACACCAGAAATAAACGATCCAGTTAATCCAGTTAATCCAGCTGAAAAATTAAATGGCTTATTAGAATTTAAACAAGTTGATTTTAGTTATGAAGGTTCAGAACAGGCCGTGTTGTCTGATATTTCTTTTAGCGCTTATCCAGGGCAAACTACAGCGATTATTGGCGGTACTGGTAGTGGTAAAACGACTTTACTTAATTTAATTCCCCGCCTTTATGATGTCACTGGCGGTTCAATTACAATTGATGGAATTGATATTCGTAATTTATCACAACATGAGCTTCATGATTACATTGGTTATATTCCACAAACCGCTTCTCTGTTTTCTGGTACTGTAAAAAGTAATATTGCTTATGGACGAACAGATGCCAACGTGGCAGAAATTAACGAAGCGGCCACCATTGCTCAAGCAAGTGAATTCATAAATAATCTAAAAGATGGCTTAGATAGTGAAATTGCCCAAGCGGGTAATAATTTATCAGGTGGACAGAAGCAAAGACTAGCTATTGCTCGGGCTTTGGTTAAAAAGCCACCGATATTTTTATTTGATGATAGTTTTTCAGCGCTTGATTTTAAAACTGATGCGGCTCTTCGCCAAGCTCTGCAAAATAATTTAAAAAACACCACTATTATTATAGTTGCTCAGAGAATTAGTACAATTATGCAAGCCGATAATATTATCGTTTTAGATAATGGCAAAATTGTGGGACAAGGACGACATCAAGATTTATTAATCAACTCAGCAGTTTATCAAGAGATTGCTCAGTCACAGTTATCAGCGGCTGAATTAAAAGAAAAATAATATGGCAAAAATACAAGGTGGTGCTTTTCGCGGCGGACC
>Ga0302292_1000655_pt1 | contig 23934 bp, 21 predicted proteins | sample III_Fen_N2_1_FD_194553 | JGI IMG/M metagenome (GOLD analysis project Ga0302292, IMG submission 194553) | Peat permafrost microbial communities from Stordalen Mire near Abisko, Sweden - III_Fen_N2_1 | ecosystem: Environmental > Terrestrial > Soil > Wetlands > Permafrost | place: Sweden: Abisko...
AACTCAAAAACACAATTATAACTATTAAATTTTGGATATTAGTAAATAACATATTATTAATATATTATTCTATATGACTTATAAATTATCCACAGGTTATTAACAGGGTAATTAAGGTATTAAATTATTGGCTGTGTTTAAAACAATGTATAATAAAAAACATGAATCCTGATAGAAATATAAAATCAGGAAACTAATAAATACAAATAGTTTTAATCAAATGTTATATTGTTATTATTTTATTAATTAATAAATTTCACACAGAATGAATACAAAAGAACTCTGGGATAACTGTTTGTCTGAAATTGAATTAGGTATTTCAAAAGCTAATTTTACTACTTGGTTTAAAAACACATCTATTGTAAAAGAAGATGTTGGTACTATTTATGTTGGTGTTCCTAATGAGTTTGTAAAAGATTGGTTATATAATAAATTTCATAAACTTATTTTAAAAACACTTATTGGTCACGAAGAAAACGTAAGGTGTGTTGAATTTATTATTCATAAAAATGAAAATGTAGTTAAACCTATAGAAGATAAGATTATTGAGGTGCCTATAAGTATAAACAAGGAATTACCTTTAGATTTAAATATAAACAAAGATGACAACTTAAATCCTAAATATAATTTTAACTCTTTTATAGTGGGACCATTTAATGAACTTGCATACGCTGTTGCACAAGCAATAATTACAAATCCTGGTCAAAACTATAATCCATTTTTTGTTTATGGTGGCACAGGTCTTGGAAAAACACATATGATCCAAGCTATTGGTAACACAATTAAAGTAAAATATCCTCATAAAAAAATCTATTATGTTAGTCTTGAAAGATTTGCAATTGATTATATTAATTCAATACAAAACAAAAATCCAAATTCTTTTAAAGAAAAATATAGAAAATATGACGTTATTATAATGGATGATATTCAATTCATTTCAGGAAAAGATAAAACTCAAGAAGAGTTGTTTCATCTTTTTAATACTTTATACGAAAACAATAAACAAATAATATTTTCATCAGATAAACATCCAAACTTCATTCAAGGTCTTGAAGATAGACTTCAATCAAGGTTTGCTTCTGGTATGACAGTACAAATTGTTGAACCTGATTATGAATCTCGTATTGCTATAATAAAAGCTAAGTTTGAATCAACAAATATAATAGTTGATCCAGAGGTCACAGCATACTTAGCAACAGCGTTAGAAGGTAATATACGCGAGCTTGAGGGTAGTTTAAATACCGTTGTTTGCCAATCTCAACTTAAAAATAAATCCTTATCTTTGATTGAAATAAAAACTCTTATAAAAAACAACATTAGACCTAAAAAAACAGTGGCAATAAAAGATGTTGTAAAAATAATAGCCTCATTTTATGGTATTACAGAAGATGTTATTTATGAAAAAACACGTCGTAGTGAAATAGTAAGAGCAAGACAAGTTGCAATGTATATTCTTCGTGAAGATTTTAATGTTTCTTATCCATTAATAGGTCAAAAACTTGGGGGGAGAGATCATACAACAGTAATTCATTCACATTTAAAAATTAAAGAGGATTTGAAAACAGATCCATCTTTATTACAAGAAATAGAGAAGATTAGAATTTTATTTAAGTAATTAACAAGTATGTGGAAAAGGTGTGATTAAAAAATATATAAATGTGGATAAAATAAGTTTTATTTATTTTTAAAAAGTAATTAACAAACAATAAAATTTATTAAAAACCATTTTTAAAAAATAAGCTATATTTAATCATATTAATAAATAATCCACACAATCCACACCCATAATAGTAATAATAAATATTAATAAATAACTTATAAGAATACTATGAAAATAGAATGCTCTGTAGAAAAAATTAAAAATGCACTAACAACAGTAGATAGAATTACTGGTAAAAATCTAACTCTACCAGTTTTAGGATCTGTTCTTTGGGTTGCTTCAAACAAATCACTTAAACTTCGTGCTACAAATTTAAGTATTGGAATAGAAATAGAAATACCTGCAAAAATTGAAAAAGAGGGAACAATCGCAATTCGTGGAGATATTTTATCTTCATTGTTTTCTGTGCTTCAAAATGATTCAATTGTTTATTTTGAAGCAATAAACGGAAACCTTTCTGTAAAAACAAAATCAAATACTATTATATTAAAAGGCATACCATATGAAGATTTTCCAACAATACCAATAGTTTCTGGAGAAAGTTTTTCAATTTCAAGTGGTAAATTTATTGAAGGTATAAAATCTGTTTATTACGGTGCTTCTGTTTCAGAAATTAAACCAGAAATAGGAAGTGTTTATATTTATCCAGAAGATGATATGTTAATATTTGTTTCAACTGATTCTTTTCGTCTTGCCGAGAAGAAAGTTAAAATTAAACAAAAACTATCTTTTGGTGGAATATTAATACCTTTTAAAAATGTTGTTGAAATAATAAGAGTTTTTGAAGGAAAAGAAGAAGATATTAAAATAACACTTCAAAAAAACCAAATATCATTCAGTACTTCAAATATTTATTTAACATCACGTGTTGTTGACGGTTCTTTCCCTGATTATAAACAAATTATTCCTAAAAATTCTACAACAGGAGTTGTTGTTTTAAAACAAGATTTTATTTCATCTTTAAAAGTTTCAAATATATTTTCAGACAAATTTAATTTAGTTACTTTTGTTATTAAACCATCAGAAAAAGTTTTTGAAATAGAAGCAAAAAATACAGATATTGGTGAAAATACAACATTTCTTTCTGGGGCTCTCTCCGGAGAAGATGTTTCTGTTAATTTTAATTATAAATATATAATAGATTGTTTTCAATCTATTTCTTCTGATAGTCTTAATCTTGAATTAAATGGTAATAATAGACCTATGATAATAAGACCTGTTGGAGATACTTCTTTTATGTATTTAGTAATGCCAATGAATAGATAAAAATGGATTACAACCACATTAAAACTTTTCTTGAAAAATTTAGAAAAATTCTCCTTCAAGGGGAAGAGTCTAATAAGATTATTGTTGAAATAATAACAAAACACACCAAATATCCAATTGAGTTAAGTATGATAAAAACAAAAGGAACTCTGATATGTGTACAAAGCTCTCCAATGCTCCGTAGTGAGATTTTAATGCACAAAGAAGCTATTCTTATAGAACTAGCTCAAACTATCCCAGAGCGCAATTTTAGTGATATTAGATAAAAAATACCTACAAGTTTAACTTGTAGGTATTTTTTATCTAATTAAATTAATTGAAATTAACATTAAATGGAATTGTTGTTTCACCTGTATTTCCTTGCTCATCTATTCCAATAATATGTAAATTATTATTATTTGAAATAGTTCCAATATCGCTAGGTTTAAAAGATATTATAAATGGTTCAGATTTTAAAGAAGTTAAATAACTATCATTTATAAAAACATCTATTTTTTTTATTGGATATTTACTATTAGAAACAATTGCTGTTGTTATTGTTTCATCTTTTTTATAAACAATATTTTGATCAATTCCATTTACTCCAAAAACAGGCTTAGCTCCCTCTGTGTGAACTGTGTCATAACCTAGTGGAATATCACTACTTGTAATTATATTATAATTATTTTTATTTTGATTCCACCATTTTTGTACACCGTATTCCCAATTTTTATATTGAGAATCACCTGTTCTATTTGCAGGTATTCCAGCAAGTGGATTACTTTTATCTATCCAATATAAAATTGTGTGAACATCAGTTATAGATGTTTCCTTTTTTGTTTCATTTGGTGTATATAATGTTGCTAGTTTTTGAGAAGAAGAATCGGTTATAAAAGTTTCACCGCCCTGCCAAAAACCACGAAGTATTGGTGGAATAGATGGATCTATTGGGTCTGGTTTATTAAATGATTCAACTGGAATATTTTTTAGTGCTTCAACCATAACGCTATTCCAAATTGGACCAGCAAGTGCCGCACCACCTTTTTTCATTGGAGTATTATCATTATTTCCAACCCAAACACCAACCGTCATTGATGGGGTATATCCAATAGTCCAAGCATCTTTATTATTATTTGTTGTACCTGTTTTAACTGCAACTTCACGATCAGGAACTACTAATGCAGAATTTGCTCCAAAGGCTGGAGTTCTAGCTTCATTATCAGATAACATATCTGAAAGTGATCTTGTAACATTTGGTTCGATAACTTTATAAGATTTATCTTCAAATTTTTCCAGAACATTTCCTGTGTTGTCTTCAATTGAAAGAATTCCTGTATAGGGATTACGAACACCTTCATTTGCAAAAACACTATAAACTGAAGTCATATCAAGAAGGGTAGTTTCACCACCTCCTATTACAAGGGATAGTCCATATCTAGTTGGATCATTTAATGTACTTATACCTAAATCGTGTGCAAGCTTAATGGTGTCATTAATACCAACAAGATATAGAAGTTTTATAGCTATAATATTTATTGATTGAGCCAATGCATACTTTAATGTCATTGGACCATGAAAAGTACTACTAGCATCATCTGGTGTGTAACAGGTTGCTGTTTCGTGGCCTAGAAGTGGATAACCTGTTGGACTACAAGATGCATTGAATTCAGTTTTTACATCAAATAATGTTGTATTTTCTGTATATCCTTTTTGAAGAGCAAGGGTATAAACTATTGGTTTAAAAGAAGAACCAGGTTGACGACTAGCAGTTGCCACATTAAAATTTCCATCTATTGATTTATCAAAATAATCACGAGAACCAACCATAGAAAGAATTTGTCCTGTCTTTGGGTCAATTACAACAACTGCAGTATTTTTACCATCCCATTCTTTTTCATTTATTTTTGCTTGTGCAAGTGCAATCCCTTCAACTTTTTTTTGCAAATCATAATCAATTGTTGTTATAACTTTTAATCCTCCATTATCAAGTGCTCCCTCACCATATTTTTTTTCTAAATAATCTTTAATGAAAAATACAAAATGAGGAGCTGCGATATGAACTGGTTGTTCTGGTAAAAATGTTATTTTTTCAAGTAATGCTTTGTCGTAATCTGCTTGAGTTATAAATTTTAATTCAAGTTCTCTTTTTAAAACTAAATTTTTTCTTTCCTCAAGTTTATCTTTGTTTTTACCATAAGGAGAATAATATGTTGGAGCATTTGGAATTGCTGCAAGATATGCTGATTCAGCTAAAGTTAAATCAACAGGGTTTTTACCAAAGAAAGATTTTGACGCCTCTTCTATTCCATAAATACTTCCACCATAAGGATTTTCATTCAAATAAAGAGCTAATATAGTTTCTTTATCCATAACCTTTTCCATTTTTATAGCCAAAATCCATTCTTTTATTTTACGAGTGATAGATCTCTCTGGTGTTAATAAAGTATTTTTTATTAATTGTTGAGTAATAGTTGATCCTCCTTGGACACTTTTACCAGTTAGTTTAGCCCAAATTGTGGCACGAAATATTGAGCTAAGACGAATTCCATTATGCTGATAAAATTCTGAATCTTCAATTGCAACTGTTGCATTTTTAATATTAATTCCCATTTCTTCAGAAGAGATTACTGTTCTTTTGATATTTTGGTTAACATTGTAAAGAACGATTGTTCCAGTCCGGTCATATATTTTAGTTGAATTTTGTACTACACGTTCATTAAAAGATTTAAAATCTGGAAGTTCTAATGTACTCACCCAGATTATAATAGAACCAGTCAAAAGGAGTCCTATTGCAACAATTCCTAAAATCCAGTTTTTTAATTTAAAATTTTTAATCTTCATATATCTTATATAATAACACTATTAATTGAAAAATTCTCGATAACAACACTTTTACAGAGTAATTAAACGCAAAGCCTATCTTAATACATTTTAAAAATAAGGCAAATATGTTAAAGTGTAAAAATGGAAAAGAATAATAACAATGAATTATTGACACGTGGAATTTCTGCTATTTATCCATCTAAAGAGTTTTTGGCTTCTAAAATTGCAAAAGGGGAGAAACTTACCTTATATTTAGGAATTGACCCAACTGGACCAACTCTTCATCTTGGCCATGCAATTCCTATTAAAAAATTAGCCGAATTTCAAAAAATGGGCCACAAGATTATTCTTTTAATGGGAGATTTTACGGCAATGATAGGTGACCCTACAGATAAAGGTGCTGCTCGTAAACAACTTACTCACAAAGAAGTAATGTCTAATCTAAAAAATTACAAAAAACAAGCAAGTAAACTTTTGTCTTTTACTGGTAAAAATAAAGCTGAGTTTAAATTCAATTCAAAATGGCTTAGTAAAATGAATTTTAATGATGTTTTAAATCTTGCTTCAAAAATGACAGTTCAACAAATGTTAGAACGAGATATGTTTAAAAGAAGAACAGAAGAAGGTAAGCCAATATTTATTCACGAATTTATGTATCCATTAATGCAAGGTTATGATTCTGTTGCTATGAATGTAGATGGAGAACTAGGTGGCAATGATCAAATTTTTAATATGCTTTGTGGTCGTGATTTAATGAAGACTATAAAAAATAAAGAAAAGTTTGTTGTTGCAGTAAAACTTCTTGAAGATAATACTGGTAAAAAAATGGGTAAATCAGATGGAAATATGTCAGCACTTTCAGACACAGCAGAACAAATGTATGGAAGTGTTATGAGTTGGAATGATAGTTTAATGATTTCTAGCTTTGAACTTTGTACAAACACCCCAATGTCTGAAATAGAAAAAATAGCTCTAGATATTAAATCAGAAAAAATTAATCCTCGTGATTTAAAAATGCGCTTAGCCCGTGAAATAACAACTATTTATCATGGAGAGAAAAAAACAAAACAAGCAGAAGAAACTTTTATAAATACTTTTCAAAAAAAAGAAATCCCAACAGATATAGAAAATATTTTAGTGAAAAAATCCACATTATTAGTCGATGTGTTTCTTTCAAATAAATTAATTTCATCAAAAAGTGATTTTCGTAGACTTGTTGAAGAGGGAGCTATTACAAATTTAGATTTGGACAAAAAAGTTTTGTCTCATAATGATATTGCAGAAAATGGAGTTTATCGAATTGGCAAAAAACGATTTTGTAAAATAATAATTAATTAAAAAAATAACCCCGACCATTGGTCGGGGTTATTTTTATAGTTCTGATCCTTCTAAATCAGCAATTTTATCAATAGAATCATCTTCTTCTTCGTCTTCTATTGGATCAGAAAGATCATCATCTAATAAATCATCAAAAGTATCTTCACTTAGGTCATCTTCTACATCCTCTTCAAACTCTCCTATTTTTAATTCTTCGTCATCGTTGTAACTCATATTATATAAACAACTAAAAACAAAATATTTATAATTTATTATTTGTATCAAAATATAAATTTCTTTGCAAGCCCCCACACCCACCTTTTCTATGAATGGAAAAGGTAGGTGTGGGGGCAAGCCCCTATTCTCCAAAATATACTTAATTTATAAGCTTATTTTTATTTACAAAATGAATCAAATTTTTCACGAGCTAAACATGTAATACCAATAGCAATAGCATCTAATTCATCATCGGAAGAAGTTGGCTTTTCTATTTTAATAAGCTTAAAAACCATACTTATAACCATTTTTTTATCAGCCCTACCATATCCAGTTACTGCTATTTTTATTTGAGGAGGAGTATATTCAAATACTTCAAGATTATTATGTGAGGCACTATAAATAATAACCCCTCGAGCTTCAGAGACACCCATCACAGTTTTTTGATTATTTGTGAAATATAATTTTTCAATAGCTAATGCTTCTGGTTTATATTTTTTTATCAGACGCTCCATTTCTTCTCCGATCCCTGTTAGTCTTTTGTGAAATGGAATTTTAGCGGAAGTTTTAAAGCAATCAGAATAAACCAAAATATCTTTTTGTTTTGAATCGCGTTCTATAACTGCAACACCAACTCTTTCAAACCCCGGATCAATTGCTAATATCTTCATAAATTTTTAAATTACAAAAAACAATTTTAATTTTTTTCTATAAAATCAAATCCTAAATGCTCATAACCATTTTTTGTAACAGTTCTTCCTCTTGATGTACGTTCTAATAAACCAAGTTGTATTAAATAAGGTTCAATAACTTCTTCAATTGTTGCTTCTTCTTCTGACGTTGCTGCAGCGATTGTTTTTAATCCAACTGGTCCACCGTTAAATTTTGAAATAATGATTTCCAAAACTCTTCTATCTGAAGAAGATAAACCAAGTTCATCTATTTCTAGTAATGCTAACGCTTTTTTAACAGCCTCTTTAGATAAAGGGATTTTATTTACTTGGGCATAGTCACGGCAACGTTTAAGAAAATAATTTGCAGTACGTGGTGTGAATCGTGCACGTTTTGCTATTTCATCTAGAGCTTCATCATCTAATGATACCCCTAAAATTTTAGCTGAACGAGATAATATTTTTTTTATTTCATCATGGCTATAAAACTCAAGACGAAAAACTCCACCCGAAAAACGTGAACGAAGAGGGGATGAAAGTAGTGCAATACGAGTAGTTGCTGCGATTAAAGTAAAAGGAGGAAGTTCTAGTTGTATTGTTCGAGCGGAAGGACCTTTTCCAATAATAATATCAAGAACGCCTGATTCCATAGCAGGATAAAGTATTTCCTCTACCATTTTATTTAAGCGATGTATCTCGTCTATAAAAACAATATCACCAGGTGCAAGGTTTGTGAGAATAGAAGCAAGGTCTCCAACTTTTTCTATTGCTGGACCTGAAGTAATTTTAATCTGTCTACGTGTTTCCTTTGCTATTAGATGAGCCAGTGTTGTTTTTCCAAGACCTGGAGGTCCATAAAATAGGATATGCTCAGCAGGATGAGACCGTTCTTCGGCCGCAGTTAATAATATTTTTAAGTTTGCCTTGATATTTTCTTGGCCAATGTATTCCTCCCATACGTTTGGACGTAAGGTTTGATCTAGAAACCCCTCATCTTTTTGAACAGACGATTCAGGGGGTATATTTTTTGTTTTAGGGGTGGTACTTGACATTATATTTTTATTATGATATACTCTCCTCAGAAAGTTATGTTAGTTTCATTATAGCATTTTAGCGAAGAGGACATAAATCTCTAAGCAATCGGCCCCGTGCTCTATATATGTGCGTAGGACGTTCTGGTTATAGCAATATTTACTGGGTCTATCCTGCAAGCATATATTACTTTGTAAGCGCATGCTCTCAAAGGATTGTTTAGAGATTTATGTTTTTTTCTTTTCTCTCTAACAAAATCGCCAAGCTGGCGATTTTTTAGTTTCTGTTTAATAATATTATTTTTAAAAACTAATATTAAAATTTACCCCCACACCCACTTTGTTGTTACTTTTTGTTATAACAATAAATTATTTAATTAATTTATATTTTTATAGAAAAATTATAGCATAGTGTATTTCCTATCTAAAAAGTATAACAACAACAAAGTAGGTGTCGGGGTTTATTCTTCGTATAAATCTACAACACTACTAACTTCTTCATAAGAAGTTATACCTTTTAATGTTTTTACAATACCATCTTCTCTCATATTTAAAGATCCTTGCATAGAAGCTACTTCTTTAATTTCTCTCTCACTTGGATTTTGTGGAATTAGTTTTTCTATGGCTGCATCGTTGTGAATTGCTTCAAAAATACCCATACGTCCTTTGTAACCAGTATTGTTACATTCTGCACATCCAACAGGTCCATATATTTTTATTAAATTTTCATCTACCCCAAAATCTTTAAAGTTTTTATTATGAGCCTTAGCAACATCTGCAATATTTTTAATAACTTTTAATTGTTCATCTGTCGCTGCTATTTCTTGTTTACAATTGTTACAAAGTTTACGAACCAGTCTTTGTGCGATAGATAATGATAGTGCTGAAACTAAAATTTTAGGATTAACATCAAGGTCAATTAAACGGGGAATAACACCAGCTGCATTGTTGGTGTGTAATGTTGAAAAAACAAGGTGACCAGTAAGAGCTGATTCAACTGCAATTTTTGCTGTTTCACTATCACGGATTTCTCCAACCATTATTACGTCTGGGTCCTGACGTAATGCGGATCTAAGACCCTCTAAGAATGTATAACCTTTTTCATCATCTGTTTGAGTTTGTGATATTCCAGGTAAGTGATATTCAATAGGGTCTTCAATTGTAATAATTTTTATTTCCTCAGAGTAGATTTTTTGTAAAAAGGAATAAAGTGTTGTTGTTTTACCAGAACCTGTTGGTCCTGTTAATAGGATCATCCCATTCGGTTTTTTAATTTCTTTCATGAATATCTCATAAAGTTTTGGTTCTATTCCCATATCTTCTAGTTTTACACGGATTGATTTTGGATTTAAAATACGCAAAACAATAGATTCGCCATAAGCTCCTGGCATTATAGAAACACGAAAACTAATTTCATCTTGATCAAGAAATATACTAAAACGCCCATCTTGTGCAATAGAATTGGATGTAATTTTAAGTCCAGAAATAAGTTTAATTCTGGAATTTATATATTTGTGAACTGCTGGAGGTAATTCTAATACTTCGTGAAGAACTCCATCTAAACGAAAACGAAGGCGAACAGTCTTTTCTTCTGGCTCGAAATGCAAGTCCGATGCATTAATCGCAATAGCTCCAGCCAAAGCGATTTCTAAAATATGTGAAGTTGTGTGTGTTTCATCTTTTTCTGTTTCTGTAATGGCTTTTTTAATATCATCAATATTTTTAATTCCAGACATTATTTTTGACAGAGAACTACCAGAAATAGAAATACTTCCAGCTTTTGATTCTGAAGCATAAGAGATTTCTTTGTAACGTTCCCAAGCTTTTTGTAAGCTTGCAAGAGATGCCATATAAAAATGGGGAATATAACCTTGTTCTGTGAAATATCTTTTTAGATTTTCTATTTTTTCAGGCAATGGAGATCTTACCGCTACGTGTACATCCTTACCAAGAATTTTAAAAGGAGCAACTTCTTGATCTATAGCATCTTTTTCAGCAATAGTACGAAGAGCATCATTATCAATAGGAATATTTACTAGATTAATAGGAGGTATACCATAACGAGCTTCAGCTAAAACTTGTATTAAGTCTTCTTCTTCCTGTTTTCGTAAGTCCGCGAGGTTCTTTTCTTGTTTATCATCATCAAATAAAATAGTCATATGTCCTTATTATATCGTATTAAATGAGCAATAGACATACTTGACAATTGTCTTCTAATATGCTATTATTGTACTGAATAGGTAGTTTCTAATTATTTGATATTTGTTTCTTAATTTTTAGGAAATATATATCAAATAATTAGAAAAAAACAATTAAAAATAAATAAAATGAGAAAGTTTGTAGTGTTTCTGTTTGTAGCTTTATTGAGCTCACAGATGATTTTTTCACAAGTTAAATCTTGTGTCACATTTGATTCAAAACGTGATTTGAATGGATTTAAAAATGTTGTATTAACATGGAAAGATCCTTTCATTAAAAATGAAATTTGGACAGCATATGTTTCCTTGGTAAATGTTTCCTTAAAAGAAAAAGGGATTATACTCCCTGTAAGTCTTAAAGGAATAACATTTATTTTAGAACATACTCAAGAATATGAAAATTCATATTTCGTTCAGAATGATTATTCGAATGGAGTAAGAATTGGTAATAATCTTGAATACAGAAATGTTGCTGGTAGTCCTAGTAATTGGGCAGTATTTGTTTATAATGATGTGGTTTGCATGTATGCCAAAATTGGTTGTTGCAATCCACAGAAATTAAAAACTAAAACCGCTGATGATAATGGAGAAAAATTTTCATCTGCGACTATTAGATCTTCAATATCTGTTCCAACTTTAAATCCAAATCCTGTATCAATAAAAAAAGATACAGTTTATGTAGAAAGAGAAAGACCAGAAGCCTCTTATCGATCTGATAAGTCTGAAAGATCAGCAGAGGTTCCTGGAAACAACTACTACATTAATAATGCATTGCCTTATGGTTATTATGGATTAGACTACTATTATGGTTATTACGGCGGTAGATGTTATAACCGCTATAATCATTATGGATACGAAGGTCCAGTTTACCATTTTAATAATGGTAATAATCATCACAATGGATATACTGGTAACAATAATCAGTATACTGGCAATAACCATAATTATACGGGTAGCAATTATCATTTTACTGGCGGAAATAATTATTCAACTGGCCAAGGTCATGGTTCGACTGGTAGAGGAAATTCAAATACTGGTCAGGGTCATATGTCTGGAGGTCGCGGTAATCAAAATACCGGTAATGGTTCTGGAAATGGAAGCGGCGGTCGCGGTAGATAGTTCTTTGAAGAATAAAAATAAGTGTAAGTTTAGTAGTCATTAATGATTTACTAAACTTACTTTTTTAAGTCTTTAACTCATAGAAAGGTTGAAGGTTTAAAATTGTAAGTTTAATTATTAAAAAATAATATGAAAAATAATATGAAAAAAATAATAGTCGCAGGTTTAGCTTTAGTTTTCCTTTTTACAGGAAGCCAAAGTGTTTTTGCCTCAAATCCCTTCAATGGACAATCAGGTGATTGTAATCCAGGTGTTGGAATTGGTAATTATTCAAAAAATAATATTCCAAGAAATAATAATGGATGTTGGACTTCAACTTATATAAGTGCCGACGCTGGTGATACTGTTAATGTAGCAATGTATTATCATAATAATACAAACAGCACATTAACAAATGTTCGTGGTTCAATTATTAAATCTTCTTCAGGTCCAGCAAATACTTTTACTTTTACAGGTAGAATGTACTCAGATCAAGGAGATCAAAATATTGGTACAGCAACATTAGGTCTTTCAAGTTCACAAACTCTAACATATAGTTCAACTCACATAATGAGTAGAGCAAGTGATGTTCTTGCTGACAGGGATACTTCTGTCGTTTATAACGATGATGGACAAATAAGTATTGGTAATGTACCTTCTGGATGGGATAATTACGGAGAAATTTTAGTAGTTTTTAAAGTAGGAGATAATAATACTCAAAATAACAATTGTTCAATTTCAAGTTTTAATTCAAACACCAATTACATAACATCAGGTGATACAGCTACTCTTTCTTGGAATACAAGTAATTGTACAAATGTAACAATTTCAAATCTTGGTTACAATGTTCCTACTTCAGGAACACAAGCTGTTTGGCCTACCTATACAACTACATATACATTAACTGCATATAATCAAAATGGACAGACTCAAACAAGAGACATTACTGTTAATGTAAATCAAAACCAACAAAATTATAATTATTGTTCAATATCAAATTTCACTGTTAATGGTTCATCATACTCAACTACAATTTCAAGTGATAATCAAATAATGGTTGCTTGGAGTACTTATGGATGTTCCTCAGTTACAATTTCTGGTCCAGGAATGAATAGTTATTCTCTAAATGGTAGTCAATATATTTATCCTCAAAATTCCGGAACGTACACAATTTCTGCTTATGGAAACAATGGTGGAACTCAAACAAAATCTATTTACTTAAATGTTAATAGTACAAACTATAACTATAATTACAATTATAACTACAATAATAATACCCCTTCTCTTTCTATAAACACCCCAACAAACATAACAACAAATTCAGCCACATTAAATGGTTATGTTAATGGTAATGGCTCAACCGTAAATTCATGGATAGAATTTCCTTGTTATGGAAATAAATATGATAATAGATATAGTCAATCATATTCATCTTTATCTGCTTATGTTTCTTCTTTGTCTCCTAATACAACATACACATACTGTGTAGCTGCGCAAAATAATAATCAAATATATCGTAGTAACTCCGTAACATTTACAACACTAGGTTACAGTAACAATACAATTGTTTATACAAACAATAATATAGTTACAACTGTTGCTACAAATGTTGCCAATAATTCTGCTACTATAAATGGATACATAACAAATCCAAATTATTACAATACAAATGTATATTTTGAATATGGTACATCTGTAGATTTAGGATCAAAAACAACCGCACGCAATCCAAATGGTGTTTCAGCCTTTAATGAAAGTTTAACTGGCTTAAGTTCAGATACTATTTATTTCTTCCGTGCCGTTTCTGATGGACCAAATGGAAACCTAAAAGGAACTATTGAAATATTTAGAACCCTCGGTGCGACAGCAGTTAGACCTATTATAGTTCAAGGTACAACTGTTATAGGAAGTCAATCTCCTATTATGCTTAAGATTGAAAATCGTTATCCATCAATTGGAGAAGGAGATACTATTGACTACACAATAACTTATAAAAATATCGGTAAAACAACATTAACTAAACCAATGCTCCAAGTTATTGCGCCAAAAGGTATTACTCTTACAAATTCAACTGCAGGAACATATTCAAGTGATACAAATACTTTAACGGTACCTCTTGAAGATTTAACTGCAGGTAAAGAAGGTTCTGTTAATTTACAGGGTAAAGTAGTTTCAGTTCCAGCAGATGCTGCACAAATTGTTTCAACCGCAGTTCTTGTTTATACAAACAAAAGCGGAGCACAAGAAAATGCAATGGCATATGTTTTAAATACCCCTAAGACTATAACTGCAAATAGTAATAATATGTTAGGAGCAGCAGCTTTCTTTGGTGGAATATTTCCAACAACTCTTGTTGGCTGGTTAATACTTACAATTCTTATTATGCTTTTGGTTATGATAGCTCGTACTTTTTATCATAAACAAACAACACATTCTGAATTAACACATTAAAATAATTAAAAATTTTATATTGTTAACACACCCCCTCATTAAAATATTGAGGGGGTGTGTTAATATATACTTATGAAAAAGACATTTAAGAAAGACCAATTAAATAAAATTGCTAATAATCTTATACTAAAGATTATTAAAAATAAAAAAGCAACAGCAACTGTTGTAGCCCTTTCTGGTGATCTTGGTTCCGGAAAAACAAATCTTACTCAAGAGATAGCTTCTTTACTTGGAATAAAAGAAAATATAATTTCACCAACGTTTGTTATTATGAAAAAATATAAAATTCTAAATAATGAATTTAAAAATCTTATCCATATTGATGCTTATCGTATGGAAAAATCAATTGAACTATTGAATTTGAATTGGAAAGAACTCATATCAGATAAAAATAATTTAATTTTTATTGAATGGCCAGAAAAAGTTGCAGATATTATTCCAAAAACTGCAATTGAAGTTTTTCTTTACCATGTAGATGAAGAAACAAGAGAGATAAAATTCTAATAACCTGATTACTATTAAAAAATAAAAATATTCAAACCCTCATTTGTTTATCAAATATTAGAGTATATAATATATATCATGTCTAATAAATCTGTCTTACTTTCATCAAAATCTAAAATCAATACTCTAAAACATTTCGTTGGTGGGTACAAAAATAATTTAAAAAAAGGCTTCACCCTCATCGAACTCCTAGTAGTAATAGCAATCATCGGAATACTCGCATCTGTTGTATTAGCCTCTCTAAACTCTGCCCGTACTAAGGGACAAATTGCTGCAATCAAATCTAATCTAAAAAACATAATACCTCAAGCAGAACTAACATATGATGTTCCTGGTAATTATTCTCTCGTATGTACTGATACCAAGGTAGCAAGTATGCTAACTACTATTAATAATACTGGAGGAAATTCATCATGTTACAGTTATGACAACACTAGATATGGAGCAAGTGCAATAATTGGTAAAACTACTCCCATACAAGCATATTCCGTAAGTGGAACAAGTGTTAGTACTTGGGATGTTAAAGGAGTGAATACATCTGGTACTTTTATTTCTTCTGATACGGCTATGACATGGGACCAAGCAAACATCGCTTGTTCAACTGCTGGCGGCAGGTTACCAACAGTGGAAGAGCTAGAAACTCTTTCTTTGTCTTCGTATAAAGCCTCAATCAATACTTCTTATACACCTCCTAGTTTTGTCGCCGATACTTATTGGTCAAGTACTACCGTTCCGTCTACTCCAGCCAATGCCTATATTGTCGATATGAATAATGGTAACGTCAGTAGCAACAATAAGACTGGTGGCGGCAATGGAGTTCGATGTATACGTTAGTTGTTTTTGAATTTCACTTACATTATTTTCTTGTTTTTTTGCGAACGTCGGCATCTCATTTAACAAAATGACCTACTGAGAGCAAAAACAAACTTTTTATAAAATTAAGGGGTTACTTTGACCATATTTTTATCTCAAAAATGCTATAATTGGTTTATGTCCAAGAAAACAGATAAACAAAAAAGGCTTATTTTGCTTGATAGTCATGCTATTATTCATCGAGCCTATCACGCTCTACCAGAATTCATGAATTCAAAAGGTGAGCCGACTGGTGCTATTTATGGATTGGCTACGATGATATTTAAGATAGTCACAGAATTAAAACCAGATTATATTGTTGCTTGTTACGATTTACCTAAGAAAACTTTTCGGCATGAAGCTTATTCAGAATATAAAGCAGGCCGAGCTAAAGCAGATGATGCCTTAGTATCTCAACTTATAAAGTCACGTGAATTTTTTAAAGCACTTTCTATCCCTATGTATGAATGTGAAGGTTTTGAAGCAGATGATTTACTTGGAACAATTGTTGAACAAAATAAATTAAATAAAGATATTGATATTATTATTGCGTCAGGTGATATGGATACACTCCAACTTGTTAAAGATGACAAGGTTAAAGTTTATACTTTAAAAAAGGGTATTAATGACACTATTTTATATAACGAAGAAGATGTAATTAAAAGATTTAATTTTGAACCTATATATTTACCAGATTATAAAGGACTTCGTGGAGATCCATCTGATAATATTATTGGAATAAAAGGAATAGGGGAAAAAACTGCCACAACTCTTATATCTTCTTATGGAACAATAGAAAAAATGTATGAGGTTATTAAAAAGAGTCCTGAAAAAATTAAGGAATTAGGAATAACTGAAAGGGTTTTTGGTCTTTTAAAAGACGGAGAAGATGAAGCTTTGTTTTCTAAAACACTAGCAACTATTCGTCGTGATGCTCCTATAAAATTTGAATTACCTAAAAAAATATGGAGAGAAGAAGTTTCTGAAGATAGTGTAGCTACATTTTTCCGTACAATGGAATTTAAAAGTTTACAAAATAGATTTTTAAATATATTAGGTAAAGAAGGTGAAGTAAATAAAGGAGAAGTTAAAGATGTACCAAAAGAAGAATTAAGTGGAGACAAGGAAGAAGGAATTATTTTTAAAAAAGCCCAAATCGCATTTTGGTTACTTAATTCAGAATTAACTGATCCATCTTATGATGATGTTATTCACTATAAACAATCAAAAACACTAACTGAAGCCTTTTCTAAACTTGAGGAAGATATAAAGAAAGAAAATTTAGATTATGTTTACAGAGAAATAGAAATCCCTATAATTCCAATTATTGAAAAAATGGAAAAACACGGAGTTATGATTGATGTTAAATATTTAAATAAAATTTCTGTAGAATACCACGCTGAATTATCAAAAATAGAAAAAGATATTTGGAAACAAGCTGGAAGGGAATTTAATATTAACTCACCAAAACAATTAGGTGAAATTCTTTTTGATGAACTTGGTTTAAGTGCAAAAGGAATGAAAAAAAGTGCTGGTGGTGCACGATCTACTCGTGAAAGTGAACTCGAAAAACTTAGAGATTTGCATCCAGTAATTGGTGAGATTTTAAAATATCGTGAATTACAAAAATTACTTTCTACTTATATAGATACAATTCCAAATGTTATTGCAGAAGATGGGCGCATTCATGCCAATTTTATTCAAACAGGAACAACTACTGGTAGATTTTCTTCTAATAATCCTAATTTACAAAATATTCCAACTAAAAGTGATCTAGGAAAAAATATTCGGAATGCCTTTATCGCTCCCAAAGGATCAGTTCTTGCTTCTTTTGATTATTCACAAATTGAGCTTCGAATCGCAGCTCTAATGTCACAAGATTCATATTTTATTGAAGCATTCAAAGAGGGTCTTGATATTCATACGGCCGTTGCTATGAAAGTTTTCAAAGTTGAAGAAAAAGAAGTAACAAAAGAAATGAGAAGAAGAGCAAAAGTTATTAATTTTGGAATTCTTTATGGTATGGGAGTAAATGCCTTAAGAGCTAATTTAGGGACGGATCGAAAAGAAGCACAAACTTTTTACGATAATTATTTTGCACAATTCCCAACAATTTATGCATATTTAGAAAGTATTAAAGATTTTGCTAAAAAAAATAAATACACAGTAACTTTATTTGGACGTAGAAGATATTTTCCTGGAATAAATTCACCACTTCCATTCATTCGTGCAATGGCTGAACGAATGGCTATGAATGCACCTCTTCAAGGTACAGCTACCGCTGATATTATAAAGATTGCTATGAAAAAAGCTGAAGATAAATTAATAAAATCAGATCTAATAAAAGATGTAAATCTTGTTTTACAAGTACATGATGAATTAATTTATGAAATAAAAGAAGATGTAGTAGAAAAAGCTATGAAAATTATTGAAGAGTCTATGAAACAAGTAATTCCCGATGAATTTTTGGAAAATATGGAGAAAGTTCCACTTGCTGTTTCATCTAGTTATGGTCAAACTTGGGGAGATTTAAAATAGTGGTATAAAATTATTGGCAATGGTAATATTAGTATATAACTATGAAAAAAGACAATAAAAACAAAGAAATCTTATTACGCAAAGGAATTATTCACTTTGTTCTTCTCCATTCATATTTAATTTTTTTTATAGCTGTTGTTTTTGGAGTAATTTTTGATATTTTTATTCCAGCAACATTTTTTCAGAATCCTATTTTTCAAGAAGTTGGAATAATAATAATACTTTTGGGAACAGGTTTAATTTTTTGGGCTCAATCAGCTTCTGGTATTAGTAATAAAATACGTATTGAAAACTTAACTGTAAAATCTTTTGAAAATGGACCATATAAATATTTTCCTAACCCCACACATTTAGGTCTTTTTATAATGACTCTCGGTTTAGGTTTTGTTATTAATTCTTTATTTTCTATAATTTTTGTAATTATTGCTTATATTTTAACAAAAATAATTTTTATAAAAAAACAAGAAAAAATATTTGAAAAGAAATACGGACAAGTATACCTTAATTATATAAACAAGTTTAGTAAGTTCAATAAGTGGTTATGATTTATATCCTTTTTGGTAATGATACAAAAAAAATAAATTCTTCCTTAAAAAAACTCACAGAAAATAAGGAGGTAATTTATTTATCACAATCCGTTATTTCAAAAGAATTAATTAATGAATATGCTCTAAATATAAGTTTATTTGGTGAATCTCCTGTTGTTGTAGTTGAGAATTTACTTAGTAAAAATGAATTTTCATTTTCTACAAAAGAGTTGTCTTCACTAAAAGATTCTCCAACAATATTTATTCTCTTAGAGGATAAATTACTCTCCGCAGATGAAAAAAAATATAGTAAATATGCAAAAACTGAAAAATTTGAAATAAAAGAAATAAAAAAAATTCCTAAAATAAATACTTTTGCTATTGCTGATGCATATGGGAGAGGGGATAAAATTGAAGCATGGTTTCTTTATAGACAAGCAATTGAAGCTGGAATTGAACCAGAAGCTATTTCAGGTATTCTTTTTTGGAAGATTAAAACAATGATATTAAATGGTAATAAGATATTTTCATTAGATAATCTGCAAAAACAATCAAAAGATATTGTTTCTCTATATCATAATTCTCACAAAGGTAATTCTGATTTTGTGATTGGTCTTGAACAATTCATACTTTCATCTCTTACTAAATAAGTGATATAATAAAAGCATCAAGGAAAAATACTTGGTGTGTTTAAACAAAAAATTTTTCAAGGTCGAATTTTTTTGTAATATCTTTTATTTATTTTTTTTAAAATAAATTTTTGTATGGAATCAATTTTAAAGTCAGATATCTTTTTCTTCATAACTTCCATTTCTATTTGTATTATAACAGTAGTTCTTATAATTGCTGGGTATTATATTGTGAGGATTTTAAGAAATATTGAAGATATGACAAAAAAATTAAAAAAGACTGTTTCTAGCGCAGAAGCAGATATTGGAGAAATAGGAGAGCGTGTGATAGAAAGTTCTTTGTTTTCTTTTATTTTCGGTAAAAGAAAACACAAAAAGTAATTATTAGTTAATTAATATAAAAAATATGGTAAAAAGTAAAAAGGGAATAAATGCGGGAGAAGCAATTGGAATAGGAGCTGGTATCGCAGCATTATCTGCTGCAGCATATATTATGTTTGGACCAGATGCTAAAAAAAATCGTAAAGCTGTTCGTGGTTGGGCAGTAAAGATGAAGGGTGAAGTTATTGAAAAACTAGAACAAGCAAAAGAAATAACAGAACCAGTTTATCACAACATTGTTGATCAAGTTCAAGCCAAGTACGCTAAAGTAAAAAATATTGATGCTAAAGAATTAGAAGCAATTGTTGCAGATATTAAAAAGCATTGGAAGTCTTTAGAGAGAGATGCTAAAGCAGAAATGAATAAGAATAAAGGTAAAAGTAAGGGTAAAGCAAAAGGTAAGAAAAAGTAATAAAAATAAAAAAGGCCTAAGAGTCGAACCTCAAATATTTGAGAAGCGACTCTTAGGCCTTTTGACTTTTAGAGCACAAAGAACAATTTTGCACTTATTCTAATAATAATGAATAGTGCGTAAGAACAAATTTTTGTATGAGATTTTATCCCGATATTTTAAACCCTATATATGCGGGTGACAGTTGGGAAAATCTTTTTAAATAACCTTGCTCTTATTATACAACAAAATTATAACACAAACAAAGAAATATGGGGATAACTTTTTAGCGGTCCAATCTCTAATAAAAATTAAACCTTATTTTATAACAAATTTTTTCTCAGAATATCGAATTTATAAGCGGTTGAACCGCTAAAAAACAGGCTTATATTAATATAAGCCTGTTTTGAATTTAGAGTTTAACGAGATTTAAAGAAGATTTCCTGCTAATTCTGCAAGACGAGACCTTACCCCGTCTTTTAGGATAATATGAGCATATAAATCTTGTCCTTGCATCTTTTCAATTACATAGCTTAGGCCATTTGATCTTTCAGAGTTCTCAACTCTGTCAATCTGAGTTATATCACCAAGTAATATAATTTTTGTACCCTCACCCGCTCTTGTGATAATAGCTTTAACTTCGCCAGATGTTAAATTCTGAGCTTCATCAATAATAAAAAATTTATTTACCAAACTTCTTCCTCTGATTGAAAAAAGCGGTTCAGTAATAATTTTTTCATCATCTAAAAGCTTTTTAACCTTACCATAATTTGTTGTTCCAATACTTTGAATTACACCTAAATTATCGTATAAACCTTGCATAAATGGAGATATTTTTTCTTTTGCGTCTCCAGGCAGAAAACCAACATCCTTGTTTCCAAGTGAGATAATCTGTCTAGTAAACATAATTTGATCAAAACTATTACCATCTTCTATTAGTTTTAATGCTACCGCTAAACTAAGAATTGTTTTACCTGATCCAGCAACTCCAATAATTGTAACTAGATTTATATCAGGATCTAAACATGCATGCATTCCAAATGCCTGTTCTCGATTTTTTGGTTCAATACCCATTGATGATAATTTATTTTTTTGAATCAAATGAAGTTTTTCTTTCTTGTAAACAGCAAGCCCTGATTTTTTACTAGAATTTGAATTCACAATTAAATATTGATTTTCACCCAACACTTTACTTTTGAATTCGACTTCACTTTCAGAAAATAATAAATCAATCAGTGTTTCATCGATGTTAATAGTTTGAGTTTTTTTGTACAAAATATTAACATTTGATACCATGTCAGTTTTATAATCTTCTGCTTGAAGTCCAAGTGATCGAGCTTTCATTCGAAGATTAGCATCCTTAGAAACAAGAATAACTTCAGAATCATCATTTAAAAGTTTAAATGAATAAGCTGTATTAAGAATTTGATTGTCTACAATTTTTTCCGGAAAGTTTTTTTCAACTTTATCGTTTGTTTCACAACTCATAATAATTCTTATTTTTCCAAGGCCTTTTCCTATAGAAGCACCACCATCAAAAAGTTTATCACCAGGCAAAGACTCGATAAATCGAATAAATTCCCTAGCGTTGTAATTAATTTCACCAGATCCATATTTAAAGGTGTCTACTTCTGACAAAACTTGAATCGGTATAATTAAATCATGTTCTTCAAAAGAGGTACAAGATTTCGCGTCGTGCAACACAATATTTGTGTCTAGCACGAAAAATTTTTTCTTACTCATATTATTCTGTTTTTAAAGGGGTTTAAATCTATTTACTTTAAGGTTATTCCTTATTTGGGTCAATGTCAACGTAAGTAAAATATGATATAAAAATCGTTATAAACCCATCTTTATATAGGAATAATAGGTTTTTTATTATAAAAAACATTTAAAATTTTGACAAATATTTTGCAATATGTTTCCATAGAGTAAACGTTACTTAAATTTGTAAAATATGAAAAAAATAATATTATTTCTAGTGCTAGCCATAGGGTTGCTAGCACTATCAGGATTTTATTCTAAAAAAGATAAAGAAAAAAAAGAACATATAGTTCTCAAAGGAAAAATTATTTTTAAAGTAAAAAATTTAAATCAAATTAAATTTATACTTGAAGATAAACTAGGAGGTTGTTATCGATTAACTCTTTTTGAAGAAAAAAGAACAAATGATAGTGATTTTTTAAAAGAGAAAGGAACTATGATTGAGATAATTTTTAAAAAAAGAATTTATTCCAAATCAGATTCTTATTTTAATGAAAAAGACAACAATTCTTTTCAATTGAATTTTTTAAATTTAGAGTTAAAAGAAAATAATTATGCAAAAATAGTTATCATTGCTCTAAAAACAATTCATGAAATAGAAAAAAATATGGATTGTTCCATATATCTAGAATAAAAATCCACTATTAAAAATAGTGGATTTTTTTGTGGGGGGTTGAATTAATTAAATTATTCCTAATTGTTTTAATCCAATTAGAATAGATATAATTAAAGATACTAAACTAAAAATTTTAGTCATATCATCAGATATAAAATTTAAAACTTTTCTATATAATGATTTTTTATAATCATAACCCTTTGATGTTAATTCAATATAATCTGTTGAATCTCCTGTTAGTTGATTAATATTTGATAATGTTATTTTTATAAGACCTTCATCTGCTAAAATATCAATTATGTGGTTAATTTTTTCTATAGGAAATTCACCAACTTTTTTTATGATTTCATATCGGAATAAACTAGAACATTTTTCTTTTAGAATTTCGATTATTTTATTTCTAATTTTTTTATCCATAAATTTATTATAACAGATATATTTGTAGGACCGCGAGTACGCTTATCGAACCTTACCCAGTAGACGAATGTGTCCAATCGCAGGTTCAGTACAATATATTTTCCTGTATCTCTATCTGCACTCTAGGTTTAACCATATGACAACATTGTGTATATATAGTAGCTTACTATATAAGTAGTATTGGTTACTCGTGTATGGCCTTTAAAAAGCTCATTATTCCACATAGTGATGTGATTTGTTAAAAACCTGATCTATTTATAAAGGTTTAGACTTTTTTTATTTTTAACCCAAATCATTGAAATTATTTTTACATAAGACTATACTTATGTATTAATTACATGAGGTATGAATAATAAGAAAACAACCATAACATTTTCCTCATATCAGTTTATTTTAGGTAACTCAACTTTTAAATTGGAAGATTTTTCTGATATAAAAGAGCACGAAGATATACAAATGAAAATGGGTGAGGAATTAATCTCTGTTGAAAAAGCTACTAAAAAATACTATAACGATAATAGGTTCATATTGTTTTCCTTTGATTTTTATATAAAATGGCCATATTCAGAAAAAGTTATATCAGGAATTAATGGAACAATAGAGGA
>Ga0302292_1000657_pt1 | contig 23890 bp, 14 predicted proteins | sample III_Fen_N2_1_FD_194553 | JGI IMG/M metagenome (GOLD analysis project Ga0302292, IMG submission 194553) | Peat permafrost microbial communities from Stordalen Mire near Abisko, Sweden - III_Fen_N2_1 | ecosystem: Environmental > Terrestrial > Soil > Wetlands > Permafrost | place: Sweden: Abisko...
ATAAATACTTGCATAATTGTTTTTAACACCATTGTTTGTTTCTAAAGTTCCTTCAAAATTTACGGATAGGGCTGTTTTTTTTGCAACTCTCCAGAATAAACTCATTGCTCCGATATTTTGATTTGTCGGCATTGTCGGATTATTGGTATATATGAATTTTCCCATCCTGTATTCAATCTGGGCATTTATCTTGCCTTGCGAGAAGTCGCGGTTTAATGATATTCCGTATACCGTCATGCTTTGCAGATAGGGTGTTTTAAGTATTGTTGCCGACAGGGTGCCGTAGGTATTGAATGGCAATTGGGTATAACTTAAAAAACTGTTTGCATTCATCGATTCACCTGTAGTAGCCGACTTCAGATTGTAGCCTGCATTACCACCCCAGATCAGGTATTTGAAAGGACGGTACATAAAATTAAACCTGAAACCTTGCCTGGTTTCTTTATCCAATGTACTGTCGATTTTATTCTGAGGGAATGTTTCGTAATAATAGATGTTTTTACGGGCGTCGTAAGATAAAGACGTGGAAAAATTACTCCATGGCTTGACTCTGATGGAAATATAGGCACTGGTTAAATCAAACATATTCATTGGAATTGAATCCTTTACCTTATATAAATCAAATTCGAATGAACTGAATAAGTCTACGTTTTTTAATAAAGAATTCGTATGTTGAAAATAAACAAAACGCCGGTCGGTCTTGAAGTTATTCAATTGGTCGAATACGGCAAATGAAGTCTGCATGATCCCATTGTCATTATGGGTATTATGACTGACAAAAGCCCCAAATTGTAATAGCTTGGGATTAAAGCTGTAATCTAAATAATCAGGTCTTGAACCGGCTACGGCTCCATAGGTGAAATTTTTACCGGTATTCTCATATTCAAGTCCATCAACAGCCCCAATATTCGACAAATTATTATATATTTTCCGACCAAGGCTAATGCTTGAAGTTTTACTCAGGTCATATTTTAAAGCCAGGCTATATATTTTCAAGGCATTGTTTAATCCTCTCCAATCTGTCGTTTTAGCGGGGAAGGAGAGCAGATGTGAAAACGAGATATAGGTTTCGGCCGACAGGTCTGAATTACCAATGTGTTCGGCTTTCATCGTTAAATTGTACCTGAGCCGTTCACTTGAAGTATAACTGTTTGAAACATTCGTATAGGAAGAAACAGCCAGTCGTCCGTCGAATCTTTCCTTGGTAGTTTTTGTCGTTTGTTTAAATGCTGCATGAATTGCCTCATCGTTCGGTGAAAGTGGATTCCTTGAATCACGTGGAATCTTTTCAGCAGGTCTTTTAACTTCTCTTTTTTTAGCAATAATTTGAGTAGTAAGGATAAATTTATCTTTTGTCAATGGAGTACCAACACATGAAATAGAAGATAAACTATTCACAACTAATGCCGGGATTAATTTTGTATCCTGAGTCACATATAATGTATCTCCTACACGAATACCCTTCGTGTTGTCAAATTTAACATATACGTTCTGAGTTGTAATAAAGGATACTTTACCATTCAAAACCTCCGGTGTGGTTTGACTGTAAGAAGCAAGGCTAAGAAAAACAAACAAAATAAATAATACGGGGGTTTTCATATGAAGCAAGAATTATTTTTTAATTTATAAAAGTGCATGAAATATTCAGATTATGAGTAATTTGTTTTGTAATATTAGGTTAAACCTGAAAGTGTTGGTAATAAGTTTGACAGTTTTTTTATTCTTTTGGCAATCAATACATTTACTTTGTAAATATTTTATTTTTTATTGTAATTATAGAATCAACTATCATACTGCCAGAATCTTATAACTGGAATATTTTCCTTGCTAAAGAGGTGTCCGATTTAATCAAAATCTTACATAATGGATTTTTCATTAAAAATGAATCTAACCTGTCTTTCCTGATTTTTAATTTGAATATACTCATCAGTAACTATTTTGATTTGCTTTAAAATTATGTCTAAACTTACTATTATCCCTTTGAATGGCATCTATAACAACCGGCAGCTCCCTGGCTCTGATTATGTGCATTCCCATGACATGAAGAGGTGACGCAAGAGAATTTTAAATAATTCCCCGTTGTTGTGTGACATTGTGCGCAACTTATTCCGGAATGATTGCCACTCTTAATCGGGAAATAACTTTCGTGATTAAAAGTAGAAGGTGTCCAGGCATTAATCGAATGGCATGGCTGGCAATCTGTTGAAAAGCCAACTGCTTTATGGTTCGGATTCGTTGTTGCATTATATTTTGCCAAATGACAGGTTTTACATTCTGTTGATAATATCGTTCTGTATTCTCCGGTTGTATGGCACACTTTACAATCGATATTATGCCCTCCTGAGAGTGGAAATAGTCCGTGTTCAAAACCTTTACCCGAAATCGACCAGTTTTGTCCGGTCATGTTATGACAATGGAAACAATCGGTATTATAGCCATCAGCTCTGTGATTTGTTGCATCATACTTGTCTTTGTGACACGAATAACAATCTGTCCTCATATTTTCAAACCGGAATAAAGAAGCCGATTTATGACAAAGGTTACAATCGGCCGTGGCATGCGAACCATTCAATGTAAATCCTACCTGTTGATGAATTTGTTTCACGTTTGATACAATCCATGTTTTTGGGGTATGGCACCTTCCGCAATCTGAGCCGACTGTCCCTTGATGTATATCTTTATGACATTCCCAACATTGTGTCTTCGCTTTGGCAAATTCCAGTGTCGGGTGACAGGCCTTGCATTCTACTGACTTATGTGCTCCAACTAAAGGAAATTTTGTTTTATTATGATTAAATAATCTCGGATTCGACTGCTCCCAGTTGCTGGTAATGTGACATTTCGCACAATCTATTTTAAAATTATCCCCGTGTGGAGATTTCGCGAAAACAGAAGTAACAATAAAACCGGAAATTATTAAAAGTAAAAATCTTCTCATGTTGAAATATTTCAAATATTGAATTTATATAAAAATGTTCGTATCGAACAGTTGTTTTTTTTTAATTGAAAATTATCAACCGGCTCTTCCTCTCGGGTGGCATGAATAACAACCGGTACTTCCCGCGCTGGGATTATGTGCATTGGCATGACAACCGGTTTGCCTGCAAGAAAATATCGTATAATTTGTTGGTGTTGTATGACATATGGAGCAACCAAGATTGTGATTCTCGGTTAAAGGAATAGTGGCTACTGTATTATGATTAAATGTTGCTGATGTCCAATTGGTTGTTGTATGACAGGTTTCACAGGTTGTTGCAAATTTAGCACCAATGTGATTCGGATTGGTAGTTGCATTGTAGGTTGCCAAATGGCAACTCACGCAAGTTGTCGGTATTGCATTATAATTCGTCGGATGGCATTGTATACAAGTCAGACCAATGTGTGCGCCCGTCAACGGAAATGTGGTACTGGTGCTGTGATTAAAAGTGGATGATGTCCAGTTGGTTGTTGAGTGACAGGTTTCGCAGGTCGTAGGGAACTTTGAAGTGATATGATTTGGATTGGTCGTGGCATTATAGGTCGTTAAATGACAACTCACACATGTCGTCGGAATGGCAGTATAACCGGTCGGATGACACGTTGCACAGGTTACCGCGATATGAGCCCCGGTTAACGGGAATGATGTGGCGGTAGTGTGGTTAAATGTTGAAGGTACCCAGGCAGTAGTCGAGTGACAGGTTTCACAGGTTGTAGGAAACTTGGCTGTTGTGTGGTTCGGATTAGTGGTCGCATTGAAGTTAGCCAGGTGACAACTCACGCATGTCGTCGGAATGGCACCATAGCCGTTTTTATGACAGGTTACACAGGCAACTCCGGTATGTGCTCCCGTTAATGGAAACGTGGTAGCTGTACTGTGGCTAAATGTTGATGGACTCCAGGCAGTAACACTATGGCAGGTAGAACAGTCGGTTGAAAATTTAGCTAAACTATGATTCGGATTGGTAGTTGCGTTGTAATTGGTTAAATGACAACTGACGCAGGTTGTCGGTATCGCTCCATACCCGTTTGTATGGCAAAGTGTACAGGCAAGTCCGATATGTGCTCCCTGCAATGGGAACGTCGTACTGGTATTATGGTTGAATGATGATGGAACCCAGGCCGTTGATGTATGACAGGTCTCACAGGTTGTTGGAAACTTCGCTGTAATGTGATTTGGATTGGTTGTCGCATTGTAATTCGTCAGGTGACAGCTGACACAGGTCGTCGGAATAGCACCATAGCCGTTTGTGTGGCATTGCACACACGTTACACCAATATGGGCACCTGTCAATGGGAACGTAGTGGCTGTGTTGTGATTAAATGATGAAGGCGACCAGGCTGTTGTCGTATGGCAGGTCTGGCAATCGGTAGAGAATTTTGCCGTCGTATGATTTGGATTCGTAGTGGCATTGTAATTTGACAAGTGACAGCTGACACAGGCAGTAGGGGTAGAGGTGTACCCGTTTGCATGGCATTTTACGCAATCCACTCCAAAATGTCCTCCGGTCAAAGGGAATGAAGTTGCATTGTGATTGAATGTTGACGATTTCCAGCTAATTTCATTATGACATAAAAAACAGTCTTTTAAAAATCCTGATGCTGCATGGTTTGGACTGGTTGTTGCCATAAAATCGGTTAAGTGACAGTCCACACAATCTGATCGCATGGGATCAAACCGAAGGAGAGAAGCTGATTTATTATGACATTGATAGCAATCCACCCGGGCATGTGCTCCGATTAACGGGAATCTGCTTTGTTGATGTATCTGGCGTATATTATTTACAATCCACGAAGACTGGGCATGGCATCTTTCACAATCACGACCTAATGTACCTTCGTGAACATCTTTATGGCAGGAGACACATTCTCTTTTTGCATTTTTAAATTCCAGATCGACATGACATTTTCGGCAATAAACCGTTTTATGTTGCCCTATAAGAGGAAAATCAGTAGTATCATGATTAAAACCTTCCATTTTGATTTTTGTCCAGTCATTTGTAGTATGACAAACGACACAATTTGTTTTAAAACCTTCACCGTGTGGAGATTTAGCAAATGCTGAAGTAACAAAAATAACATATACTATGAAAAGTATCATCCTGCGCATCATGTTATAATTTAAATTATTTCATTTTAGTTTTAGTAGAATCAGTAAGATCAACTATTGATCCTAACGTACATTTATCCGGCCCTTCCGGTTGGGTGACATGAATAACAACCGGTACTTCCCGCACTGGCGTTATGAGCATTGGCATGACAGCCTGTTTGTCTGCAAGAAAATATCGCGTAATTTGTTGGAGTTGTATGACAGGTTGAACAACTCAGGTTGTGATTCCCTGTTAAAGGAATAGTGGCTACCGTATTATGTTTGAATGTTGCTGATGTCCAATTTGTTGTTGTATGACAGGTCTGACAGGTAGTTGCAAATTTAGCACCGGTATGATTCGGATTGGTCGTTGCGTTGTAATTTGTTAAATGGCAACTTACACAGGTCGTCGGTATCGCATTATAATTCGTTGGATGGCATTGTATACACGTTAGTCCGATATGAGCACCCGTTAATGGGAAAGTAGTACTGGTACTGTGATTAAATGTCGACGAGGTCCAGTTCGTTGTTGAGTGACAGGTTTCGCAGGTCGTAGGGAACTTTGAAGTCACATGATTTGGATTGGTCGTTGCATTATAGGTCGTTAAGTGGCAACTGACACAGGTTGTCGGTATTGCAGCATACCCTGAAGGGTGACAACTGACGCATGCTACTCCTGTATGAGCACCTGTCAATGGAAACGTGGTGGCAGTGCTGTGATTAAACGTTGAAGGCACCCAGGCTTTTGTTGTATGGCAAGTCTCACAGGTTGTTGCAAATTTTGCAGTCACGTGATTCGGATTTGTCGTTGCATTATAACTGGCAAGGTGACAACTCACACAGGTAGTCGGAATAGCTGTATATCCTGTCGGATGGCAACTTACGCAGGCTACTCCGGTGTGTGATCCGGTTAACGGGAAAGCAGTTGAAGTCGTGTGGTTAAATGTTGATGGTGTCCAGGCTGTAACAGTATGGCAAGTCTCACAGGTTGTAGGAAACTTGGCTGTTGCATGATTCGGGTTTGTGGTCGCATTATAATTTGTAAGATGGCAACTCACACAAGTAGTTGGAATGCCGGCATACCCCTTTGCATGACAACTGATACAGGTTACTCCGATATGGGCACCTGCCAGTGGAAAACTGGTTGCCGTAGTATGGTTAAATGTTGATGGACTCCATGTATTAACATTGTGACAGGTCTTGCAATCTGTTGAGAATTTAGCCAATACATGATTTGGGTTTGTGGTAGCATTAAAGTTCGTCAGGTGACAACCCACACAGGTAGCGGGTGTTCCGCCGGTATATCCGTTGGTATGACAACTTCCGCAGGCAACTGCACTATGTGCTCCTGTCAACGGGAATGAAGTGGTGGCATGATTGAAGGTTGAAGGCTGCCAGGCTGTGTTGTTGTGGCAGATCTGACAATCCTTCGAAAAATTGTTTGTTGTATGATTCGGTACGGTTGCAGTGTTGTAATTTGTCAGATGACAACTCACACATGTCGTTGGAGTACCGCCGGTATACCCATTTGTATGACAACTTCCGCAGGCAACTGCACTATGTGTTCCTGTCAACGGGAATGAAGTGGTGGCATGATTGAAAGTTGACGGTTGCCAGGCTGTGTTGTTGTGGCAGATCTGACAATCCTTCGAAAAATTGTTTGTTGTATGATTCGGTACGGTTGCAGTGTTGTAATTCGTCAGATGACAACCCACACAGGTAATTGGAGTACCGCCGGTATACCCGTTGGTATGACAACTTCCGCAGGCAACCCCAACATGTGATCCTGTCAACGGGAATGAAGTTGTGGCGTGATTGAAAGTTGACGGCTGCCAGGCTGTGTTGTTGTGGCAGATCTGACAATCCTTCGAAAAATTGTTTGTTGTATGATTCGGTACAGTTGCAGTGTTGTAATTTGTCAGATGACAACCCACACAGGTAGTTGGAGTACCGCCGGTATACCCGTTGGTATGACAACTTACGCAAGCCACCCCAACATGTGCTCCCGTTAATGGGAAGGTTGTTGAAGTAGTATGATTGAAAGTGGAAGGCTGCCATGCCGTAGTCGTGTGACAGGTTTCACAGGTTGTCGGGAATTTGGCTGCTGAATGCGACGGATTGGTGGTCGCATTGTAATTCGTCTGGTGGCAACTTACACAGGTTGTCGGGATGGCTGTATAACCCGTTGGGTGACAGCTGACACAGGCTACTCCGATATGAGCTCCGGTTAACGGGAATGTTGTTGCTGTGTTGTGATTAAATGTAGCACTGGTCCACGAACTTACATTATGACAGGTTATGCAGTCTGTTGAAAACTTAGAAGTCACATGGTTTGGATTCGTAGTAGCATTATAATTCGTCAGGTGACAACTCACACAAGTAGTTGGAATTCCTGCATAACCCTTTGCATGACAACTGATACAGGCTACTCCGATATGGGCACCTGTTAATGGAAAAGTTGTTGCCGTAGTATGGTTAAATGTTGCCGGACTCCAGGCAGTTACATTATGACAGGTCTTGCAATCGGTTGAGAATTTAGCCAATACATGATTCGGGTTTGTGGTTGCATTAAAGTTCGTCAGGTGACAACCCACACAGGTAGTGGGTGTACCACCGGTGTATCCGTTGGTATGGCAACTTACACAGGCAACAGCAGTATGTGCTCCTGTCAAAGGGAAAGAAGTTGTAGTATGATTGAAGGTCGAAGGTTGCCATGCAGTTACATTATGACATGTCTGACAATCTTTAGAAAAATTATTAGCAACATGATTCGGGTTTGCTGCTGTGTTGTAATTGTTCAGGTGACAACCCACACAGGTAGCCGGTGTCCCTCCTGAATAACCGTTTGTATGGCAACTCTGGCAGGCAACGCCAACATGTGCTCCCTTTAGAGGGAACGAGGTTGAAGTAGTATGATTAAAGGTAGAAGGTTGCCATACAGTTGTCGTGTGACAAGTTTCACAGGTTGTCGGGAATTTGGCCGCTGAATGTGACGGATTGGTGGTAGCCGTATAATTCGCAAGGTGACAACTGACACAGGTTGTCGGTATGGCACCATATCCATTTGTATGGCAACTGATACAGAGTACGCCGGCATGAGATCCTGTTAAAGGGAAAGTTGTTGCCGTATTGTGATTAAATGTTGCCGGACTCCATGCCGTTACATTATGACAGGTTATACAATCCGTAGAAAACTTAGAAGTCACATGGTTTGGATTCGTAGTAGCATTATAATTCGTTAAGTGACAGCTGACACAGGTAGTTGGTGTGCCCGCGTATCCTTTAGCATGGCATTGTATGCACTCTAACCCGACATGTGCACCTTTTAATGGAAAAGCTGTATTGTTGTGATTGAATGTAGCCGATTGCCAGTTGTTTTCATTATGACACATGTTACAATCTGTTGGAAATTTCGATGCAACATGGGACGGATTTGTCGTTGCAAAATAATCCGCGGAATGACAATCAATACATTCGGTGCCAATTGGATCATATCGTAGTAAAGATGCCGATTTATGGCATTGCATACAATCAGTCACGGCATGACTTCCATGTAACGGAAATCTGCTTTGGTCGTGTATCCGGGTAATGTTTTCAACTTTCCAGGTGAGAGGCGTATGGCATCGTCCGCAATCTCTTCCTAAAGTAAGTTGATGAACATCTGCGTGACATGAAATACATTCGGTTTTGTTTTTAGCCGTCGAAAAGTCTAAATCACTATGGCATTTTTTACAGGATACAGTCTGATGTTGTCCGGTTAACGGAAAGCCGGTGTCATTATGATTGAATGAGTCTTTTTTAATAACTATGGTTGTCCAGTTCTTGCTGACATGACAAACGTCACATTTCATGTTTAGCTTGTCTCCGTGAGGTGAAGATTGCGAAAACACAGTTACTGCTACAAACAGAGCAAGAAGAGTTAATAATGACAATTTATACATTCGATATTCCCAAATCTGTATTGTACATACTTTCCTTTTTTATCAACGACAACTTTATGACATTCATTGCATTTTACGAATGCATGTGCTCCATCCAGTTTAAATCTTGTCGTGTTATGATCAAATTTCGTTATCCTCCAACTGTCAGTGACATGGCATCTTGAACAATCCGTTTTTCCGTTTATGTCAAATTGCCCGGCATGCGTGCTGCTTTTTATGATCCAGGATGTTGAATTATGACACCGTGCACAATCCCGGCCTACTGTCGGTTGATGAAAATCCGGGTGACATGAATTACATTCCTTCTTTGCATGATCAAATATCAAATCACTGTGGCATTCTTTGCATGCTACTGCCTGATGTTGACCCACCAATTTAAAACCTGTACTGTCGTGATTAAAAGAATCCTTATTTATCAGGATGGATGTCCAATCCGTACTGAGGTGACAATTTTCACATTTTAAGGTTAACTTATCACCATGAGGTGAAGTTTGAGATTTTATATCTAATGTTATAAAATGTACTAAAATAATTATGAATGACAAGTTGAACATTCTATACTTTTGAATTTGTATTGAATATATTTTCCTTTAACATCATTTACTTCCTTATGACACTCCTTGCATTCAACTGTTGCATGGGCGCCATCCAGTTTAAAGCGGGAAGTGTTGTGATCAAATTTTGTCTTTACCCAGTTATCAGTAGTATGGCATTTTGTACAATCTGTTTTCCCATTTACATCAAATTGTCCGACATGTGAATTCTTATGACAACTTTCACAATCTGTTGATAACCCGATAAATTTCTGAACCCTTACGCCTTTTTCGTTTTTTGCATAGTGGCAATCGCTGCATAGTAATTTAGCGTGTGCACCATCCAGTTTGAATTTAGTCAGCGAATGATTGAAAGTTACTTTTTTCCAGCTGGTTACATTGTGACAGGTAATACAGTTGTTGTTCACTATGTATTTGTCCTGTATATATCCTTTGTGAATATTAACATGGCAATCGACACATCGGCTTCCCATGTTTTGGAACGACCATTTCCCCTGTTTCTTATGGCAGGCCATACATGGGGTTGCTAAATGTGCTCCTTCCAGTTTGAAATCAGTTAAGTTGTGCTTTTCTACGGTGTAGGCACTCGGAGTAAACCCATTGTTGTTGTGACATTGATTGCAATCGGGGGATATCCCTTTTTTTGCAAATTCTCCATGATGGTAGTCTGCGTGACAACTCGTACAATGATCATGTCGTATCGGTGCTGTTAAAGAGGTCTTATGACATGCTTTACAGGCAAGTAAATTGTGTTTCCCGACAAGTTTAAAGTCTGTTTTATCATGATCAAAGGTCTTCATCCCTTTTACGGCATGAAACGATTCTTCAGTGTGACACTTCTTGCAATTCTGCCCGAACTTATTATCATGCACATCTTTATGACATGCTGTACAATTGGCAAATTCAACACCTCTGAATTTCTGTCTTGGCTTGCCGTTTACAATTTCTGTCTTATGACATTTTTCACAGGCTACAGTTCGGTGACTACCCAATAATGGAAATCTTGTTGTATTGTGGTCAAACCCGGTGGCATTTTTAAACGACTCAAAATTATGGCAATTCGTGCATCTCGATGACATTTTACCCCGGTGGTAGTCTTCGTGACACGTAAGGCAACGCTGATTTAATCCCATATAGGTCGATGCTTTCTTTTTTAATCTGGCATCGGTTATAAACTCACTTTTATGACAATTCCGACAATCCTGACGGGCATGGGCTCCTTTTAAAACAAATCCTGTTTTGCTGTGAACAAATGTCTTTTTGTCAAATCTGATAATCTGGAAATTACGTCCGTGATGTTCGTTGTGGCAGGCAACACATTGTTTCCCGGCAACTTCTTTTGAAGCATGGTACCCTTTATGAGCCAGTATATTCGTTTTAATAATCTGATGGCACGCCAGACATTTTTCACGGGTAACTTTATTCCCCACAGTATGGCATTTCGTACAATTGCTTACACCTTCAAGATAGGCATGTGTATTGCTCAGTTCGCCCGGCGAAATCTGTGCAGTAGCATACTGTGTGCTTAAAAAAAACAGTCCGAAAATGAACAATAAATCTTTTAATTTCATATCTGATGATGATTCGTTAATTCCGTTATTAAGTGCTATTTAAACGTGTCTTATTCTTGTTCTCAGTGTTTCAACACACTTTCACCATATTTTGTAGTCACATCAATCCCTATTTTTTTAAGAAATTGTGTTGGAAGTTCTCCACCGGCAAAAATATATACCAGATCATTTTTCAACTTTAATACATCTGCCGAATCTTTAATCGAATAGGTAATGGTATCGGTATCAATGGCTACTATGTTCGAGTTAAATATTACCGTTATCGTCTTGTTTTTAATGGCTTCGTTTATACTTTCGGCATTTCTCACTTTCAATCTGCTAAAGGATTCACTCCGGTACGAAAGTGTCACTTTGTTTTCATCTGCCAGCAGCAAAGCCGATTCTATGGCTGAGTCACCTCCTCCGACAACCAGAATGTTTTTATTTTTTATTTCTTCAGGTTCTAACAGACGGTAGGCAACTTTCTCGGTATCTTCACCTTTTATATTTAATTTACGGGGTGTCCCTCGACGGCCAATTGCTACTAAAACTGTTTTGGTAGTATAGGTTTCACCTGCGGTTGTTTCTACTTTAAATATTTTTCCTTCCGGAACAATGGCTTCTACTTTTGAATTCTCTTTGATCTGTATATCATTTTTTGATAACACGGTGTGCCACAATTCGAGTAACTCTGATTTTGAGGTCTCACGAAATTTTATTTTTCCGTATAATGGCAAATCCATGGGTGATGTCATTACAATTTTTGAACGTGGAAAAGTATAAACCGTACCACCTAAGGTGTCTTGTTCCAGCGTTAATACTTTTAAATTATACTTCTTTGCGGCAAGTGTAGCCGAAATCCCTGCAGGTCCAGCACCTACCACTATTAAGTCATAGTCAGCCTTTACATCTTTTTTTATTGTTTTTACAATATTTTCAACTGCTTCCTTTCCCTGGGAAACTGCATTCTTTATTAATCCCATACCACCTAATTCCCCGGCAATATATATTCCCGGTACATTGGTTTCAAAAGTAGGACCCACGTCCGGCAAATCAACACCACGCTTCTCAGTACCAATCCACAAGGAAATCGCTTCAACCGGACACGCCCTGAAACAGGCACCATGTCCGATACAATGGGATGCGTTGATGATGGTGGCTTTACCATTCCTGATTCCTAAAATGTCATGTTCCGGACAGGCATCGATACAAGCACCACTTTTGATACATCTGTTCGGATCGACAACAGGATACAGGGATACCGGTTCATGAATCCCTTCTTCTTTGGCATGCTCTATCTTTACATCAACTTCTTTCGACTCCCTTCGCTGTTTTTTTATATAAACCAGCAAAATGATCACAATCATTAATATCGCAACACCATAAATTGATAATTCTATTAGTTGATTCATAATTTTAAAAGATCCATTTATAGCCAAAGGTGAGCACCACTGCAATGTGAATGACCATGATTATTAATAAGATAAGCGCAAAAGGTAAATGAGCGACATGCCAGTATTTAAAAAGACTTTGCATCCGATCTAATCGATCGATACGACGGACTAATTTTTTTTGAGATCGTATTAATTGCTTGATTTTTTTAAAATCTGATGAATTAATATTCTTCGATATGATCTTTAATTTTTTTGTCGAATAATTATTCGTTTTAATTTCCGAAATATCAACATGATATTTATTCATTAATTCTAAATCCAGATCTGTCTTTACATCCTGGATTTCCCGTAAGGTTAATTCACGCCCCTCGATCGAACGGGGTATCTGTATATAAATATACCTTCCGATAACTCCGCTTGACCAAACAATTGCCATACTCCATACTCCAATGGATACAATTCCTCCGAATTTAAAAGTCGTATGATACACTACCAGTATAGAACCTAACGTACATAAAAAAATATGAAATTCAAGCCAGTACTTTAATACCCCTACACGGACAAATAGTTTAAATCGTTTACGAATCATATATGAAAACAATCCAACTACAATCATCAGTGAACCTAATATCCCTAATCCATGTCCTAAAAGCCCACTTGGTTTGAGTAATGCATAATTCGGATCAAAAAAACGTTCTTCAATGGGTTTGTTATAATACGTAAATCCTATGTAAGTCAATCCAATTATTGTAATGATAACGATGAGCGAATAAAGTGTTATTGTTAATCGATGGATGTTTCGGGTCATTATTTAGTTGCTTTTTAATACTGAAATATTTAGAAAATAATTCATGATTTTGTTTTCTTAAATCTGAGTTATTTCTCAATATTTGATACTCTATTTAATTCAAAATTAGAAAAATAATTGGATAATAAATTTTTCAAAAGGTTAAACCTCAATTATTTAGACCTATTAAAAATAAGGCTCTCTTGTTTAACCCTTGAAATCTAACGTAAATAGCACAAAAACAGATCTTTATTTTCTTATCTGTTTTGCCGGATCATTTTAAATCCTGTTTTTCTTTTCTGAATTGTAAGCTAATATTACTAAGGCAATTACGCCGGCAATAACAAAATATACAAATGCCGGAACCGGTGGAGGTGTTCCCTGTGCATAAGAATGCATCCCCGAAAGGTAATAATTAACACCAAAAAATGTCATTATTATGGTACTAAACCCAATAAGTGCTAAGCTGCTTAATACGAATTGGTTGTTCGCTTTTGGAACATTGCGTAAGTGTAAGATTGCCGAATAGACCAGTATGCTGACTAATGCCCAGGTCTCTTTTGGATCCCATCCCCAGTAACGACCCCATGATTCATTGGCCCAGACACCACCGATAAAACATCCTATGGTCAGCATGATTAAACCGACTATTAAGGCCAGTTCAATGATGTAACTTATTTCCTGAATATTGTCCTTTAATTTTAAAGCATTCTTTTTTGTCCGTGCAACCATCAGGATTAAATTAAGCATTCCCAGCAAGGCACCCATAGCCAGGAATCCGTAACTGGAAGTAATGATAGCTACGTGAATGATCAACCAGAACGATTTGAGTACGGGAACCAGGTTTGTAATCTCTGGATTCATCCAGCTCATTCCGGCTACAAACAAGGCAATAGCGGATAAAACACCTGTTACGGCAAGTGTGATCGGCGATTTACGTGCAAACAACATCCCTGACAACGCGGCTGCCCATCCTACGAATATCATGGTTTCATATCCATTACTCCAGGGGGCATGGCTCGAAATGTACCAACGAATGGCCAGTCCTGCCGTGTAAAGGACAAAGACAACCAAAAACGGATAAATGGCTAAATTCAGGTACTTCTCCAATCCTGATTTTACTTTGAAAATATCAACCAAATGCATGATTAACAGTAAAAAACCAAGCAAAGCATAGATTATCGCCAGTATTCCGAATATATTCAGGTTGTTATAAAATATTTCGAGCTTTATTTTTGTGGCGGAAGGTAAATTGGTTCCTCCATTCACTAGTTGATAACTTTTGATGCGGGTTAACTGTTGATTGGCGATATCCCAGTTCCCCGAAGACATGGCTTCATTCGCCGCTTTAAAATAATTGGTCAGCAACATTTCAGGTGAATCGTTCGACAAGGTGGATGCTGCTGCTGCAGGATTATTTCCCATCATGGCACTCAGTTGTTCCTGTGACATGCCCCCCATGCCTGCATGTGGGGTTTTCCCTTCAACACTACCCATTCCTGCCGGAGGAGTCCTCCCTTCGGCACTTCCCATTTCCGCAGATGCTGTTTTTCCTTCAGTGCCTCCCATTCCCGGAGGTGGAGTCTTTCCCTGAATGCTCTCCATGGATGGAGCTTTCTTCCCTTCAGTACTTCCCATTCCTGCAGGAGCAGACATGCCGCTCATGCCTGATGGAGCAGAGGTTCCGCTCATTCCGGCCATTCCTGTGTGTGGGTTTTGTGCCGATTCCTGAACTACGGGCTTAGCAGTACTCCATTTCCCATCAGTATGTCCGGGTACCGGAAACAAGGCCAGCATATTCCCATTAAAAATCTGATAGCAAATGTTCACCCGTTCGTCGACATTTACAATCTCCTTATCGTATTTGTTGTGAGTGGATTGTTCTTTCTGATAGACTTTGTCGATTTTTTCTTTCAATCGGTAAGCACCCCCGTTGTCAAAATCGAAAAGCTGATTAAACGAAACATAATCGTTTACAGCCCCTAATTCTTTTCCAAGCTGTGGATTGGCTACTTTAATCATTGGTTCGTTTTGCCAGCTGGTTGGATTCGCACTCATCCCCAACAGAACTTCAACTGCCGACTGGTTGTTGTAGCTTGTTTTCTTGGATATTTTTCGCAATACATCCGATGCAAAGGTATTGAACGGTTCGATACGCCCCTGTGCTTCATCCTGTATAAGCAAACTGTTTAATGCTTCTATGTGCGATTTTTTGGTAATGCCACCTCCTGATGCAAATAATGATCCCGATAGCAGGATGCATCCGATGAGAACGATTGCTTTACCGGCTTTACGCTTTATCTGTAATTCATTGCTCAGTTTTAATACTGTTCTGAACCGGCTGTCTTTATTAAACAAAGTCAGGATCATTCCTAATGCCATTAAAAAATAACCAATGTAGGAAATGAGCGTTCCCCAATAATCATGGCTAACCGATAATACCGTTCCCTTTTCATCAGGATCGTAGGACGACTGGAAAAACCGGTATCCCCTGTAATTTAATATGTTGTTCATGTAAATTCTAAATGGTCGTTCACTTTTTAATTCCGAATCAATTAATGTAATTTCACTGGCATATGATGACGGACTGTTTGAACCCGGATAACGATCCAGCTGAAAGGAACGTAACGTGATGCTGAACGGCAATACATGTTGAAGCATACCGTATGAGATCGAAACCTTTACACCATTCAACATGCAGGTTCCCGGTTGAGAAATCTGATTCTCAGAACTCAACACATTGATACGTTTTGTAATATTGCCATCACTTACTTTGAAAATGATAGCATCTTTTCCTTTTTTAATGATCCCTGTCTTTTCCATTTCAGGGGTTGCCTGTGTCAGATTCTTTTTTGCCTTGGGCATATACGTTTTCAGCACAAACAATAAATTGTCGGCCTTGTAGATAGTTTTCTGTTCAGCCAGTATAATGGCACCCGGCATCATCATTGATTCGGTTTTTTGCATCATACTCATTTTCGAGAGAGGCAGATTCGTTTTAAAGAATAACTGATTCCCTTTCAGTGTAAATGAGATGTCAGCTTTGTGCAAGGTATCGCCAAAAGCAAAAGATACTCCACCGAAGCTATTGGTTTCTCCGTTGAGCAGGATAAAATCCATTCCCTGATTTTGACTGTTCATTACAAAAAGTGAAAGTGCCGGTTCGCCCTGTTCATCCGGAACAATGGTTTCTACCGAATTCGGAATAAAAAGTTCGTTTTCTATGGATATTGTCTTTCCTCCGATCGGTAAGCTTTCCGAAAAAGTATTCTGTCCGGCTTCCGAGAAACTGGCTTCTTTACTCCGTTCGGCCTTTTCACCTTTGTATTCGGCTAATATCCTGACGGTTGTTTTATCTGAGGACATCTCGTTGCTGGTTTCTCCCTGACGGATATGCATAATGCCTTCCGAACCGAAATAACGGGTGATCCCGGCACCGATAATCATACATATAAATGCTAAATGGAAAAGCAGAACACTGAATTTGCGTTTTTTGAAGAGTTGATACCTGACAGCACTTCCTATTAAATTTACGATTAACAGAAACAGCAATACTTCAAACCACTTAGCATTGTATACTATCTGACGGGCATATTCCGTTCCCGAACTATTCTCTGCAAAAGTGGCATAAGCAATAGCTGTACCGAATATCACCAATAAGATGACGCTGGTAAGCATTGAAAAGAAAACTTCTTTCAGTTTTTTCATAAAAAAAAATAATGTTTTAAAAATGAATTTTAATAGGTTGATCTGCTTAATTCTCTCGAAAATGTTTTTCTATTAACGGACTTTTGATAAAAATAATATAACAATCTGTGAATCTTACAAGTCTTTTTTTTACCCAACTCTTTTAAAAATGGATAACTGCTTATATGATCCATTTTAAAACTTTTATTTCTAAACGGTTACATTAAATGCCCCTGTATTACAAAAATGTGTCTGATTTTTTAAATAATAATATTTAGTGCCGGATATTCAGTCATAAAGCTTTCTTTTTCATTAAAACTGACTGATTATTCCTGAATAAACCCTTCAGATACCCTGTGGAACGTATCTGCTGACGTCTTATTTTCCGCTGATCGTAACTTTTATCGGACTATATTTATTTCCTTTTTTAACTTTTATCTATACGACCCTTAAATGCAGTAAAATTACGGGTTTTAACTCTAATTGGTCTGAGCTAAAAGGCTAAAAATTGTTATTTAAAGTACTACTTTACTAGGTCTAAAGGACTAGTAGTTTTCCAGGACTATCGAAGAATCTGCTCAATATATTATATACTTTCAAAATGAAATTCAACATTGAAAACTTAGTTAGATATTCCTGAATTCTTTTCTATGAATGTTGGCAAAAAAGAAAGATTTAATTCCTTGTAAAAACCTCAGTCCCTTATTTTGATTATTTGAGAAGTCCGGTTTTTCAAGTAATAATATCGGATAAGTCAGGTGTGAACCATCAGCCCATAGCTCACTGTCGTGAAAATCGATCAGAATGCGCATTCCCGGGTTATTTGCCCGAATTGTTTTACCGGCACATCCTGTGCAATTCATCATTCATTAGCCGGATTTACCCATACCAGGTTGATATTTATCCCCAGGTTCTTCAACAAAACCAGGCATTCCATTTCTGTGACCTATGACATATAGATTCTTTTTTTCGGCTGCTTCTATTTGAGTTCCCCAACTGACATCGGTTTTTAAAGCAAGAGTAGTACTTGCTGAATGGTCTTCATTAGAAATACGAAGCTGGAATAAGAAGATAATTAGTATTAAAGAGGTGATTCTTATTTTCTTAAAAAACAAGAGATCAGTTGCAACTTAATAAAGCCCGTAAATTTCTTTAACTGGCTTTCAGTTAACTGGATATCATTTAAAAAGTATGAATTCAAATTTAGTTGTAAAGATACATATTGCAACATATTAATCGATACGAATACCAAAATTAATTGTAAGATTCAACATTTCTGTTGGAATGTTTTTCAGAGTGTATTCATTTATATCCGGTGTCTTCGAAATTAAAAATCTGATCGATTTCTCAATAAACCTGTTCGTAATTGATACAACGAATAAATCAATCTGACATACTAAATTGCATGACGCAAATTTTATGACTATTTTATCTTTATTCTTTCTGCGTTCTTCCTGCGTTCTATTCAGATTTCAGTTCGGTCTTATTCTTCAATTCGATTTGAAATGGTTTTGAAATGGTTTTGGATTCGTTTTGGATTCGTTTTGGTATCTTTAATCCTTTCATTTATTTCCAAATTATATGCCATATACCTTCTAAGATATATGGCTTTTATATGGCGAATAAGTGAATATTAAATGACTGATAAGTCAGAATAGCTACCAACCCAAGACCAATCCAAAACCAGTTCAAAACCATTCGGTTATCGACATATAGTCGGAGTACAAATATAAATAAAATTATCAAAAAAAACACCCGTATTGATTATTTTAGTTGACTAAAGAGTTTGAAAATTATTCTTTACTCATTATAAAAATAAAAAATGAGTCCCAATTGCCCGATTTATGATGTTAAAATGAGATTTTTAAATATTATCATAAGTTAAAATTAAGACGGGAGAATGTACATGTAAGTGCAAGTACGTACAAGTACGTACAAATTAGCGGTATAAACTGTATTACCGGACTATTTGCTATTGTAAATAAAAAAAACGACCTATAATTTTGTAACGCTTAAACTTTTTTTTATGATCAATAGGATTTATTTCAATTGATTCATCTTAAGACTTTAAAAAAGTAGACCTAAAAATCACCTTATCAATAAATTTTTAAACAAATATAAGAGCGATTGAATAAGTTGTATAAAACTAATTAGGTATATGCGTTTAGACCGCACTAATTAATAGCCTCGAACTTTAGTTGGAAGGTCCAAAATAAAAATCATATTATTGGCTTTAGCCAAAATATAAATGACAAATATTCAGTTTTAGAGTTGTGATTATTTTGGCTAAAGCTGTTTTGAATTATCACTTTTAGCTCCAACTAAAGAGGCTGTGTAAAAAGAAAATTTTAAAAAATAAATACTATCAAATTGATACTTAACATTTAAATCAGTTAATAAGGTTTAGAAATAGTGAGGATTCATTTCTACTGAGGTTGACAAATAAAAATAAGGTCTGATTCTTTAAAAACCTTATTTTCAAGTCTTAAACCTTAGTAGGAAATCGATCACCCACAAAACCAATCCTTATTCCCCTTCTATTTAATAAATAGCTGAACTTTCAATTCATAAATAATATATTCAACGTTATTTCTTTTTACACAGCCTCTAATGCTGGAGTCAATTGAAATAACATAATAAAAAGATGGATCAATTAATTACTTCACCCTAATATTAGAAGTCAGAATTGCTTTATGTATTATCATTCATATGATTAACTTGGGCGGTCAAAGTGCCTATACCAAAAACTAATATAAGTAATTCAATAAATTTAATGAACTGTTTTTAGTAATGACCGAATAACCCCAAAAGAGGGATTAATAGTGAGTGTTCAGATTTAATTCGCGAATTGTGATTATTCAAATACTATGTCATAAAGCCTCCTTTGGGAGTTTGGTGGTCGGAAATAAAATATATGCACGAAATCCATCACTTTATAGTTATCAAAAAGTTCAATATTTAATCTCGTTTACTTCATTCACATAACACAAAATAAATTAATTTCTAGTCGATTGTTTTTGTGTTAAACGATGTCTCTTGAAAACATAACAACCGTTAAAGTTTAAGCTTTAGAAGTGGCATGTTAGCGCATGTTAGCGCAAAATACCGGTATAAAAAGGATTATTGAACTAATCACTATTTCAAATGAAATAACCGACTATTAATTTTGTATCGTTTTAAACGTTGAAACTTTTTTCATAATCAATAGGATTCATTTTCAATTGTTTTATCTAAAGACTTAAAAAAAGGGACACTTAAAAAATACCTTATCAATAAAGTTTCTAATATAAATATCTGAGGGATCGAATAAGTTTTATATAACGGATGTAATTCACAGACCACAAAGAAATGAATCGTTAATCGGTTTTATTTATGTTAAACGATGGCTCTTGAAACCTTAACAACCGTTAAAGTTTAAGCCTTAGAAGTGGCAAGCGTGAGCAAGCGTGGGCAAGCGTGGGTAAAATTCAGGTAAATGTTCGGTTATTCGACTTTTACCTGTTGTGAGTAAAATAACCGGTCATTAATTTTGTATCGTTTAAAAATAAAATATCTTTTTCCAATAACTATAAAATTATTTTCAATTCATTCATTTAAAAAACAGAACTAAAATGAGTACATCACAAAATCCCCTGACAGGGGGCATGCGAAAATCCATGGGTAATTTTACAACCTATAGGTCCGGTCGTAAAAACATTATTCGTTCAAAGCCATTTGAACCAAAGGATCCCAAAACTGAAAAACAACTTCTGCAGCGCTTGAAGTTTAAATTGTTGACCGATGTTTATAATTCCTTTAATGGCATCACTGATACCGGTTTTGTGGAAAACAGGAAACAGCTGACTGGGTACAATTTGTTTATATCGACCAATTATCGGTTGGTTTACGACAAAAGCTCCATGAATCCAGTAATTGATTATCAACGGCTGTTGGTATCCAAAGGTTCGATACCAAGGATAAATGTCCTCGAAAGTATCCTGACAAAGGAAGGTGTTATTGTGAGATTTGAGACCGGGCTGGAACTTCCCAAGACATCTGCAACCGATGAAATTATAGCTATAACTAAACTAAAAAATGGCGAAGTCTATGTTGCCACCCAAGTTAGGGGAGTTGACGAGACAGGGACCATTGTTATCGAATGTAGCAACCTGAACCCGGAGGAAGTGGAATGCTGTTATCTGTTTGCACGAAGCATCAATGGAAAATTATCTTCGAATTCAACATATATAGAATTGAAACTTTTATCATAATAAAGAACCAATTATTAACACTTAAAACACTTAAAAAATGGCTATTATTAAAGGAACTCTCAGAATACAAGGTAGACTGGAGAATGTTACGTATTATACCCGGCGGGGGAGTGATCAGGTTATTGCACGTTCAATAAACGGTCCGACAAAAGAAAGGCTGGCGACTGATCCAAAATATGCGGTGTTTCGGAAACATCAAAATGAGTGGAAAGGATGTACCAAATTCGGATCACTAACACGGTCTGCATTTGGTGGGTTGCATCGGCTGGCGGATTATAACCTCACCCCGGTACTGAACAAAACCGGTAAAGAACTGATGAAACTTGAACCTGCAGACGAATTGGGACACCGGAAAATAAGGCTTTCACAGTATAAGCAGGCGATGGAAGGCTTTAACTTCAACCGGCTGAATCCCTTCAACACCGTTTTGAGGGTAGGTATTGCGGGAAATATCGACCGTGTTAACTTACTAGGCACTGTAACAGTACCACGCATCAATGCTAAGAATGATCTGGTGAACACGCTGCGGCTTCCTTATTTCAGGCTGATTATAGTCATCGGCACAGTATCGGACATGCATTTCGATGAAGATCAAAATGACTATGTACCCACAGTCGTGGATTTGCATGGTACAAAAAAAGTACTTAACAGTGTATGGTATCCTTACACCAGCATCGTGCCCGAACAAATCATGACAGTACAAATGACTGAAGCGCAACAGTCACTCTTAACCGATGAAATTACCGTTCTGCTCAGCATGGCCGTGGAATTCGGTACAGTGGGCATTTTAGGGGATGCGAAAGCTGTGGAATATGCCGGCTGCGGGAAAGTGCTTGTCAGCAAATAGGGTAAGAGGTAAGAGGTAAGAGGTAAGAGGTAAGAGGTAAGGAGTGAGAGCTTTACATGTGGTGAAGCTCTCACGAATAGAACAGAATAAAAATAAAAAATATTTTTAAGAATCTTTGTTTATTTGATTATAATTAATTAATTTTGTATTTATAAATGTATTTAGTTGTCTATAAATCTTTTGTCGTATGAAGTACACAAAAGCGTTTTCTTTTAGGTTTTTGGTGTCGTAAAGAAAACGCTCAAAGATACTTCGTATGCTTTTAGGTTTATGCTTAAAGAAAACGCTCAAAGATACTGCGTATGCTTTGAGGTTTTTGGTGTCGTAAAGAAAACGCTCAAAGATACTTCGTATGCTTTGAGGTTTGTGCTTAAAGAAAACGCTCAAAGATACTTCGTATGCTTTTAGGTTTTTGGTGTCGTAAAGAAAACGCTCAAAGATACTTCGTATGCTTTTAGGTTTTTGGTGTCGTAAAGAAAACGCTCAAAGATACTTCGTATGCTTTGAGGTTTTTCGGGAGTATTGTTATTTTATCAGTATCTAAAACATAAAATCTAACTGAAATGAGACAAAAGAAAAATCTGACGGTCGATGATTCAATTAAACCTTTGCTCAAGCTTGTTATGGATACCCAATTAGAAATTCTAGGTCATCTCCTTATGCAAAATCTATGGCATGATGCTTCCGAGGCACGTTTATCTAAGCAGTTACCGATAAAAAATACGGAGAAGCTTTTTTATACAACCGAAGATGTGATGGAAATGCTCAGTATTTCGCGAAGAACTTTACAGACTCTCCGCAATGATGGTAAAATAGGGTTCGTTAAAGTGTACAATACAATACGGTTTTCGAAAGAGGATATTGAAAGGTTTAAAGTAGAAGCGAGAGGTGAGGAGTGAGAAATGAAAGGTAAAGAGGTAAGGAGTAGGTAGTTGGTAGTAGGTTGGTAAGCATAAGTAATATGATGTGAACACATTTCAGGACGTTACAGCTGCTAATGTTGAATCAAATAGAACAATGGTACTATATTCAGTCAGACTTGAAAATAGTATGTATCTTATTTATGAATGGGTGATGGATTAACCCGGTGCTAAAATACCGGCTAACAATACTATATATTTCTTATTTGTTCAATATTGAAACATTTATGGATACTTAAATGTTTCAATATCATTAAACATTAGTTATCTTTGTAAAATGAAAAGGGTAATAATCACATTTGGTGGATATTTTGAAGACTTTATGGGTACATTATCCGATAAAGTACAACAAAAAGTTGATTATCTTTTAACTCTTTTAAGAACGCAGGACAGACTTCCAATTAAGTTTATTAAATTTATTCGTGATGGAGTTTATGAATTACGAATTGAGTATAATTCAACAATATACAGGGTTTTCTTTATTTTTGATGAAGATAAAATTGTAGTTCTTTTTAATGGTTTTCATAAAAAGGCACAGAAAACCCCACAAAATGAAATAATAAAAGCAATAAAGATAAAAGAAGAATATTATGAATACAAACGACAACAAAATAAAAAACTATAGCGAAGTACTTGATGCCAAATATGGAGCGGATGGAACTACTGAACGTATTGTTTTTGAACAAAAGGCGTATGATTTTTATTCCGGCATGGTATTGCATCAAGCCCGAAAAGAGGCTAAAATGACTCAATCGGAGTTAGCCAAACGAACGGGTACAACAAAATCGTATATTTCCCGCATAGAAAATGGGTCCATTTCGCCGAGTGTTGGAGTCTTTTATAGGTTTATCGCTGCCCTTGGAATGCGGATTGAAATTATTAAACCAATCGGTTA
>Ga0302292_1000661_pt1 | contig 23859 bp, 21 predicted proteins | sample III_Fen_N2_1_FD_194553 | JGI IMG/M metagenome (GOLD analysis project Ga0302292, IMG submission 194553) | Peat permafrost microbial communities from Stordalen Mire near Abisko, Sweden - III_Fen_N2_1 | ecosystem: Environmental > Terrestrial > Soil > Wetlands > Permafrost | place: Sweden: Abisko...
AGAAAACCGTCGAAACCCAATCGCGCGAAAGCCTGAAAGGTTGGAACGTAGCTGAAATTGCTTTGCTGAACGCGTACTGTAGGTTGAAAAAACAATTTCCACCACGAAAGATCGGCACGCAGATCAGCCGACAAAAAGGAAAGATTGGTTAAGGTATCTTGTCGCCAACCGGTGCCTGAGAAAAACGGTGCGTTTTGTACGTTTTTAAAGGAAAACCCTGCTTTGAGCGGCAATTTGTTGATCTTCGATTTCACGGTGGCTTCTAAACCTGTAGTGGTGATCAATGTTTTGGATTGCCAGCTGTAGTTGAGGGTATTCGAAAAATAAGCGCGTTGATCATTGGTCGGAAACAACTCATTAAAGAGAAAACGCACATTAAAATCGGCAAAATTGGGTTTAAAATACAAGTTGGCGTTGAGTGTCTTTTCACCGGCAGCGCCCACAAACGTATAGGAACCTTTGGCCGTGAGTTGCAAACGACTGCGTAATTGCACCACAACATCACTTACCAAACCGGCTTCGATGGTATCGCTTTTCACCGAAAGGTTATCAAAATCCCAGTACTTGGTTTTGAGTCCGCCGTTAATTGAAAAAGCGCGAGTATGGAAGAAATAACCGGCTGTACCTCCTATTTCGGTGCGTTCCCAGTAATCGTTTGTTTCGTCGGGATTGATATTCGCAGCGCCATAAATGGCTACGATATCTCCTTCTTCGGTATACCGACGGTTTCGGATTTCATAATGCGGAGCGAGGTACAATCCTGTTTTGATCAAACTATCTTTCGTAAATGAAAAGTAGTTTTGCCAATCGAACACAAAATTGCGGGTACGAATGCTGGCAACTGATTTTTCCACCGCGAAGAATTCGATCGGCTGTGAATCGTCAATACTATCGTTGAAAATCCCTCCACCGGTGCCTTTATTTACGCCATCGAAGAGCAAACGCACTTGCGACGCATAACGACTCAAGCGCACCAAATGTGCCAATTCGAAATGGTTGTATTCAAACGTTGCATTACGAATGGCTCCGTTGCTGTTTTGCCGTTTGTAATCGAGTTGGATGAACTGATTGGGCGTAAGCGCTTGCGTATAGGAAAGTCCGCCTTGCTGCGAAGCATTGGAACCAAACGAATATTGCAGTCCCACATGTGGAATGGAGCTAAAACGCAAGGGCAACAATTGAGCGGGAACAGCTGTGTACATTCTGCTCAGGTCAAACACTTCCTGCGAAGGTCGCCAAAGCGTGGGTTGAGTAGATTGGTAGCTTCCCAATTTCACATCGATGCTGTCAAATGCTCCTGAAATGCGGTATCCCGGACGAAGTGTGTCTTGGAAATACTGGTAATACGGAAATTGAGCTGCGCTTGAGAAAGCAAAGCAAACCACCACACATCCGGACATGAAAAGCCTGAGCAACATATAACCTGCAAAAATAGCAAAAGGGTCTCATCCGTCAACCGACGAACAAGACCCTTTGAATACGATTAAATCTGATTACAGTTTATTGACAAAAACAGTCAAACCTGATTTAAGGTTCGCAGCTTTGTTTTTGTGAATCACATTGCGTTTCGCCAATTTATCCAACATTGAAGCTACAGAAGGCAATAATGTTTCTGCTTCTTTTTTGTCTTTTAACGAACGTAATTTACGTACAGCATTACGTGTAGTTTTGTGCTGATACTTGTTACGTAAACGTTTAACATCGTTGGAACGGATTCGCTTTTGTGCTGACTTATGATTTGCCATTTTCTACTTAGTTAATTTTTTAATCTATCAAAATTTGCAGCCCATAGGAGAATCGAACTCCTGTTTCCAGGATGAAAACCTGGCGTCCTAACCACTAGACGAATGGGCCAAAAAACTTGGCAGCCCATAGGAGAATCGAACTCCTGTTTCCAGGATGAAAACCTGGCGTCCTAACCACTAGACGAATGGGCCGTTTTTGAATTTCGGAGTGCAAATATACTTGGATTTTTTCTAGATGCAAGTAATTGCGCTCATTTTTTTCTAAAATATCTCCTTGTCTTCTGCCTCGAATTTGAAACCCAAACGCTTACCGGTTGACATTTGATCTCTCGAATTTTGCTCCAACATCTGATTTACAGTTGCTTTGGATACAATGTCGTATGGCGGAGTCAATAAATCGAATTCCAAGGCATAAACAAACGCAACATGAATGATGTGCTTAATGATCGAATCGTTGAGTTGCGTATCGGTTAAATCGCGGAACAAAAATCCGAGCTGACCTTTCCCTTCTACCATGTAATTTTCATCTTTATTGATAAAAATCCGACCGATGAGATAACCCACATCATTGAGACGTGTTTTCAAATACGATTCTGCCAAAAAGTTGTAGATATTGATGATACCGAAATACCCTCTTTCCTTGTCTTCTTTCAGATAATCCGATTTCCACAAAGCATGTTCTTCGGGTAAACGAAACACATTGGTATGCATTTGAAAAATCAACACATCACTTCCAATATAAACCTGCACCTGAAATTCGCCTTTGTGTTCTACATGCAAGCGCACACGATCATCTACAATTGCATGACGCAACGAACCGACTTCTTCAAGCAAGTGTTGCTTAAATCGCTCGAACTGGCGTTTCGTGTCTTGAAAAATATCTTGCTTCAGCGCTGCTTTTTTCTGCAACAATTCCTGAATCAGGTTTAGTGTATCGCTCATATTCTTTAGTTTAATGAGTTAAAGGAGTTTTATAAGTTCAGTGAGTTTCATGTGTTAATCGAAAACTTACGAAACTCAAAAACTTATAAAACTGAATGCACTCCTAGTATGCTTTCGCAAAAACCACTCTTCCGGCCGAAGGTTTACCTGTTACCATACAAACACCCGGTTCGGAAGGAATATCCAACGGAATACAACGAATGGTAGCCTGAGTTTCTTTTTTCACTTGCTCTTCGGTTTCGGCAGTACCGTCCCAATGAGCTAAGTAAAATCCTCCTTTTGCCTCCAATTGTGTTTTGAATTCTTCGTACGTATCTACGGTATGCATTCCGGCTGTTCTTCGTGCCAACGATGTTTCGTATAAGTTGGTTTGAATCGCATCGAGTAATTGCTTGATTTCACCGGCAATTCCTTCAATGTTCATCGCGAATTTTTCTTTGGTATCACGACGAGCCACTTCCACTACTCCGTTGGCCAAATCGCGCGGACCAACAGCCAAACGCACTGGAACACCTTTTGCTTCGTATTCGGCAAATTTCCATCCCGGACGACGGTTATCGTCATCGTCGAATTTCACTGAAATACCCAAAGCACGCAAATCAGATTGGATTGTACTCACCACTTCCGTAATTGCGGCTAGTTCTTCTTCTGTGCGGTGAATCGGTACGATTACCACTTGAATAGGCGCCAAAGCCGGAGGTAGAACCAATCCTTCATCATCGGAGTGCGTCATGATCAACGCTCCCATCAAACGGGTAGAAACTCCCCAAGAAGTTGCCCAAACGTGATCCAGTTTTCCTTCTTTATCGGCAAATTTCACATCAAATGCTTTGGCGAAGTTTTGTCCGAGGAAATGAGATGTTCCGGCCTGCAACGCTTTTCCGTCCTGCATCATTGCTTCGATACAATAGGTATCATCGGCTCCGGCAAAACGCTCGCTTTCGGTTTTACGACCGCGAATCACAGGCATGGCCATAAATTGCTCTACAAACGTTGTGTAGACGTCCAGCATCAATTCACTCTCTGCTATCGCTTCTTGCTTGGTAGCGTGCGCTGTGTGACCTTCTTGCCACAAGAACTCGGCTGTACGCAAGAAAATACGCGTACGCATTTCCCAACGCACCACATTCGCCCATTGATTGATCAAAATCGGCAAATCGCGGTACGATTGAATCCAGTTTTTATAGGTACTCCAAATAATAGCTTCACTGGTAGGACGAACGATGAGTTCTTCTTCCAGTTTTGCATCTGGATCAACAATCAATTTTGCCGGATTATCAGGATCTGTTTTTAAGCGGTAATGCGTTACCACAGCACATTCTTTGGCAAAACCTTCGGCGTTTTTCTCTTCAGCCTCAAACATGCTTTTGGGCACAAACAGCGGGAAATAAGCGTTTTGGTGACCGGTTTCCTTGAACATTTTGTCCAATTGAGCTTGAATTTTCTCCCAGATTGCGTAGCCGTAAGGTTTGATAACCATGCAACCGCGCACACCTGAATTTTCTGCTAATTCTGCTCGCGCAACCAATTCATTATACCATTTCGAGTAATCTTCTTCACGTGTTGTGTACTTCTGCGCCATGATGTTGTGCTGTAATTTATGCGTTTATTTATATAGGCTGTAAAATTAGAAAATTCCGCGTAGCGAAAAACGGACGCATCGACACGAAGCAGATATTTTGCCTCCCACAGATGCACGGATTTTTTGCGCTCCTAACGGCAGCGCTAATCAAGTTGTACAAGTGATACAATTAACGAGGGCGTTAGCCGAGTCTTATCTGTGCATCTGTGGGAGCTCAAACTCTAGCTGTGTAAACAGTTTTGTTTAGCGTAAGTATTTTTGAATGGTTCCTGAAAAACTTTCTTTCGTGAGTTTACTATCGATCCAAGCCGGAAGGTGGAAATATTCCAAAATAACGCGTTCTTGCTGATCTTTCATCAATTCATCAACCTCAACCTTCATCTTTTCGAGAATCTCGGTACGTTGCGCATTGTTAGTCGATTTAGCCAATTTGCGAATGTGACGAATCACTGTGTTTTCAATTTCGTAATCGCGGTCGTGTTTCGATAAGTAACGATTGGTCGATTTGATCACGTATTCCAGGAAATCGTAATTCTCCAATTCGAAGTGAATGATTAGGTTGAAAATGCGTGAAAAGCTGTAAATATCCTGACGCAGGCGCTGTTCGTTATCATTGAGAACTTCATTAAGCGTAGAAAGTGCTTTTTTGAATTCACCGATTCCGAAATAGGTATACGCCTTGTTGTATTGGAATAAAATAGATTGTTCTTTGGAAATTTTATCATCGAAAACAGCCACCTGATGTTCCACTTCGGTAATCAATTGAGCCGCTTTCGGGAAATTACCCATTGCCAGATTCAATGAAAATTCAGAATTGTAGGAAATCGTAAAGATGCGCAGGGAAATATCCATGGAATTAAAACCTTTCTTCCCTTCCAAAGAACGCAAATCCTGAATCATACGTTCCGCTTCTTCAAACTGTTGATTATCGATGTAGCAACGCAGTAAATGTGACAATGTAGCTACATAACGGTGTCCGAGATCTTCTTTGATTTTCGGATTATTGTCTAAAATATCGCGCGTGCGATTGAAAAACTGAAAACTGTCTTCGTAATTGCGATTGGTGGCAGCACACAACCCTTTTACATAATAACAAATCGACGAAGCGCGAGTTGACAATGCAGTGTTCTTTCCTTTAATCAAATGATAATCGGCGATGTCTTCTACAATTTTGCGTTCGGCTTCGTTTCGCGTAAATCCACCACTTCGGAAAATCAGATTGATTTTCGAATAAATGATCTGGTATTCGGCCACATTGCGCAGCTTGGAAATCACTTCCTCTTCTTCGGCTACTAGACTATCAAGATCACGACCAAATTCACCTTCTTCGTATGCGGCTTCTAACAGGCGTTTTTCCCAAGCAATCAATTCATACCAGTAGTAAAATTCTTCATTTTCCTTGGCCACTAACTTGGCACGCTGCACAAATTTCTCACATTCACGGTAAAGCGCTTTATTGTAGAGAATTTCCACGTTCTTCAATTCTTGCTTCAAAACACTCGATGCAGACTGTTCACTATAATAAACACGTAAACTCTTTAATATCAATCGATAGAGGTGATTTTTCTCAGAAGGCAAATGCTTCACAAAAACTTCACCCGCAAACGCTTCTTTGAGTTCATCCTCGTCGTAATGCTCTTGTTTTTCAATGTAATCGAAAATTTTGAGGTAGTTCTTTTCACCGGCTTGCAACGCAGATGACAATTTAAAAAAACGCTTCTCTGATTTGGTCAGAGATTTAATCAGCTTGAAAAGTTCGCTAGAGGGTTTCATACAGCCTGTTTTGATCAAAAATAACAAAACTTTCTTTTATTCCTAACCTTTTCACTAAACCGTTATTTAGCTTAACACTAGTATACATTATTGGTAGAACAGCTAGTGAATCATTGAAATCCTAGTCTAAAAACAGAACTTCCGTAAAAACAGTGCGCCTGACACTCATAGAGCTCAGGCGCACGAACAAACAACAACAATAAACTTCTTCAGTTCAACGACTAACGAAGAAGGACTTTTTGTCCTTTTTGAACAACTTCATCTGCAGATTCACTGTTATTCATATCCAACAGCGATTCCAGTTTAATTCCTTCGGCTTGAGAAATAGCAAGCATCGTGGTGTTTTTTGTGGCTGTATAAACAGCATTTTTTTCTTTCGCGTGGTGACGTTTCGGTTCCAAGTAAACGATATCCCCTTCTTCTAACAAATCTTTTTTCGGACCGTAATCGTTGTAGCGATACAACTGCCAAATTCCCATATTGAATTCCTCGGAAATCTTATAGAACGTATCGCCTTTTCGGGCAACGATGTAATTGATTTTGTTTTTATGCTCTTTTACGGTGTGTTTTTGGTAAGCTTTTGCGCTTTCTTCCGGTTTCTCATTCGTTTTTTTGGCATCTTCCAACTCTTGCGCCAATAATTCGGAACCTTGATTGTTTGTAGGAGAAACCTGCTCGTCGTATTTATTCAAATGCAAACGCTCAATCAACTCAATCAATTGTTGCGGGTATTTCGGATTGGTTGCATAACCGGCATCTTTTAAGCCCTGCGCCCACGATTTGTAATCGTTTACCGGAAAAGCGAACAATTTGGAGTAACGCGAACGACCGGTCAAAAACAAACTGTGATCTTTATACGATTCGTCGGCCGAAGTATATTTACGGAAACACTCCCCTAGTTTATCATCGTCCATCAAAACAGTATCACCTTTCCAGTCGTGACATTTGATCCCGAAGTGATTATTGGCTTTTTTCGCCAACTCGGAATTGCCGTTACCACTTTCTAAAATACCTTGTGCCAGCGTAATACTGGCCGGAATTTTATAGGTCTGCATTTGGGAAATCGCCACCGGCGACCACATTTGGACATATTCTGTTTGGGTATAGTTTTTCTCGTTTCCTCCTGCCACGGCACTGGAAACAACAACTAAACTGAAAGCTACGGTAACGAATCGCATAATAAAAGGCTTTATAGTTGCCCTCATTACGCAGGTTATTAACAATAGTTACAAAAATTGTCAATAACTTTTTCGGAAAATGTTGAAAACTGAAAAACAGACCTTACTTACACTCAAAGCGTTCCACCACAAATACCTTCATCCTTCCTTTCGGACAAGGACTCGTAGATTCAGGTTCGTTGGATAGTGTTTCGAAATGACCTGTAACCGTAAACTGTTTGCAATCATCCGGTTTTTCTTTCAAACCATCAAAACAAACACTGATTTTGTCATCTTGACCGATCAAGAGTGCTCCACCATTGTTGCAATAACAACTCAACGGAGTCATAACACCTGTTGTAGAATGATAATCGCCTGTAAATGTTTGTGTTTCTTCGGTGGTGGATTTCGTATCGGTTTCGGAAACGGCTTTCGCGGTGCTGCAACTCACCAAAAGAGCGAGATTCAATATCATGAGCGAAAAAAGAAGATACTTTATCATTGTTAAACGGTTTGAACACGAAGTTAATTGATATAAGTGACATTGGTTACAAATCGTGCGCCACAAATCAGTTACCTTTGCGATACAGTAAATTCAACGGTTATGGCCCAAAAGAAAACCTTCAAAGAGATCATCAACAGTGATAAACCTGTATTGGTTGATTTTTATGCCACTTGGTGCGGTCCGTGTAAAACCATGGCTCCGATTATGGATGATGTAAAGCAACGCATTGGCGGAAAAGGCTCGGTACTTAAAATTGATGTAGACAAAAACCAACATGCCGCTCAGGCGTATCAAGTTCGTAGCGTTCCGACACTTATTTTGTTTCACAAAGGAAAAATAAAGTGGCGACAATCGGGAGTAGTTCCGGCAAAGGAATTGGTGCGGTTAATCAATGAGAATGCGGAATAATCTGGGGTTTACACTCAAAAAAATCACACGTAATATTGCAAAATTACGTACCATTTAATCACACGTAATTTCGCAATATTACGTGTGTTAATTCACCTCAAAAAAACATCAAATTTTCACCAACCACTCCATCGTATCAATCCCATCTGCATAATCGTCGATAGCTGGTAATTGCGCTTTCCCCAGCGCTTGAAATCCTGCACCAACAACCGTTTGGATCGAGTCTTTGTTTGTTTCCAAAAACTGCGTCACTTCTTCCATAGAATCATAGCGCTGATAAAAGAACACCGACAACGGCGAAAACAATCCTTCATCTTCTTTGAAAATGCAGAAATTATTGTCGAGAAACGGAATGCTGTTCATCATATAAATCGTGCGATTGTAATCGTAATTATTGGCGTATTTATGATGATTCACAATTTCACCGTAATTCACAATGGCTTCAAACAATCGATCGGTATTAAAATCACGTGGAATGAAAATCTTGGAAACATTTCGGCAGCCTAGTCCAAAGTAGCGAAACAAATCGCTTCCTAAACGCTCGAGGTCTTCACGCGATTCGGAACCATCCAACACAGCTACCGAAGTGCGATTTCGCCTAAAAATATGCGGATACTTTCCAAAATACTGCTCAAAATAATTGCTGGCATTATCACTTCCGGTAGCAATTACTGCATCCATTTCTTTCATCATTCCTTGATGACACTCGATACGTTGCGCGAAATCAGGTTGCCATTGTTTGAGCACGCTGACAACCGCCGGCAATAAATGTTTATCGTTTGAACTCAGTTTACAAGCTGCATTATGCCCTGCAAGCAATACACACACCACATCATGAAAGGCTACCATCGGAATGTTTCCGGCCATGATAATCCCTACTCTTTTCGGTTGTTGAGTAACGGTATAACAATCGGCAAACGGTTTTAAAACAGCAGGATCAAGCATATCCGCGAGTGAATTCAACGCAAATTGAATGGCACTTTTGGTAAACCAAGGATTGTGAATGTGCTCTCGAGCTATTAACTCACGGAAATTGCGGTATTCTTCTTCGGTTAAACCGATTTCGAACCCCGGCCATTCGGCATCCTGACCCAGCGAGCGGAATAGCTCACCCAATTTGCTAAACAAATCTATTAATTGCTCCTTTTTCACGGTGCAAAATTAGCGGTTTTGTCCTAGCGACAGGAAAGATTCAAACAAAAATGATCGAAGAATTGTTTTAGGCTTCGTATATTTGCACACCAAAAAAATTGTTTCAGCTATGGCAATCATGATAACAGACGAATGCATCAACTGTGGTGCATGCGAACCGGAATGTCCAAACAACGCAATCTACGAAGGTGGCGCGGAATGGCGTTATTCCGATGGCACGTCTTTGAAAGGATTGATCACTACATTAAATGGTGAAGACACCGAGGCAGACGCTACTTTCGAGCCGAAAGACATGGACGTTTATTTCATCGTTACAGATAAATGCACCGAATGTGTCGGTTTCCACGATGAACCGCAATGTGCAGCAGTTTGTCCTGTTGATTGTTGCGTTGATGATCCGGACTTCCGTGAGACAGAAGACGAATTGTTAGCGAAGAAAGATTTTATGCACGTTTAGTGTGAACTTTTTTCGTTGCAACCTGTAACGAATCATCGTATATTGCGTTCAAATACACATGAAAAAGGTACTTTGTTTGTTTTCAGTAATGTTGTTCGGTTCCACCGTTTTGTTGGCACAGGATGCTATTGTACAACAAGAAGCTGAATTGGAGATATTGCTTGACTCCTTACGCGCAGCTAAAAACGACGCATCGAAGAACAATTGGAACGCACAATTCAAAAAACAACTCGAACAAACACTCAACGAACCAACAGCTTTGACTTACACTTTCAGTAAGTTAAAAACCATCGGCATTATTAATAGTCCCGACAATTTGGTGCGTATTGTTTCCTGGAATGTAGAACAAGACGATCAGTCACAACGCTACTTTGCCTACGTATTGAAAGGCGATGAGCGCAAGCCGGAACACAAAGTGATCGAATTGGTCGACAATTCATTCATGCTTCCTGCCAGAACTGATGATGTTTTGGAAGCCGACAATTGGTATGGTGCGTTGTACTACAAAATCATTCCGGTAGATAAAAACAACAAAACCTACTACACCTTACTTGGCTGGGATGGCAACACCACTTCAAGCAATATCAAACTCATCGACGTACTCTATTTTTCTGGAAACTCACTCAAATTAGGCGCTCCATTATTTAAAGCCGGTGATGACACCAAAAAACGGGTTTACATGGAGCATTCCGAAAAAACCGTTATGTCATTGCGTTGGGATGAAGATAATCAGCGAATCATGTTCGATCACCTTTCGCCCGAAACGCCAACAATGGAAGGATTCTACGAGTATTACGTTCCTGACATGTCATACGATGCTTACGAATTCAATGGCAACAAATGGCTATTGGTAGAAGATGTTATTGGAGTTAACAAAGACGAGGAAATGATCACCGTGAAATCCATTAATCCACGTACGGAAGAAATCATGGAAACGGAGATGGCTAATAAATGGGTCGATCCAACTACTGAAGGTTCGCCGGCAAGTAAGGAAGTTCACGTTGCTGTTACTCCTGATACTGAAAATGAATTGGCTGAAGCATCAGAAAAAGAAGCGAAAAGCAAGAAAAACAAAGATCCGCAAAATGCAATGACAATTTACGATGCTAAAAAAGGACGTAAAAAGGAAAAAAGCACTTCAGTCACTTTTGACACTGAAAAAAAGATCAAGAAGCCTAAGAAACCAAAGAAGAAATAAGCCAATCGATTTCAGCAAAATAATGGCTTTCGCTTGAAACTTTCACCATTTTAACATTGAATTTACTGTTGATAAAAACGGTTAATCGTTAATGGTCACTTTCTGAACAATTGTTTCATTGTTGGCTGAATCAAACAACCTAATAATGTAGGTGCCTGGCGACCAATTCCCCGTTACCAAATTACATTTTTTAGATCCGCTCCACGATTGCTGCATGATTGTTTTTCCTTGTAAATTGATTACACTGATTGTGGTAGGGGTGAAATCATTTTCTAACTCCAATGTGATTACATTTTGAGCAGGATTGGGATACACTTTTAATTGTTGTTTTTCAACATCTAAACTCGCTAATGGTGTGTTTGATTCGGCAACGATCATGTATGTTTCGTTTACATTCAAACCATCAATTGTTACAGACTCAGCACCAGAATATTGAATGGAACTAACTTTACCTTGCCAATCATACACTTTAATGGAGTCCGTTTCGACAGGAATTTGGTTTATTGTATAGCTTGAACCATAAATTGAACTCAACAAGTTATAGTTTTGCAAAACCCACATTTTTTTGTTTGAACCAATCAAAATATACTCACCTCTGTCAAACGGGTCGAGTTTTACAAATTCCATATCGTTGGCTAAATCAAGAACCAAATTAAACGTTTTACCTTTCAATGTTGGCACATACGGCGATTGAGATAAACACATACCATAAATTGGATCGTCTAAAACTAAATTATATAAGTTCCAAATAAGTGCATATTCTGTAGCACGTGAAAATCCGTCATTCGCCACTGTACCTAGATTACCCCAAATACATGTCAAAAGTCGTTTAGCCGCTAAAACATCATTGATATTTTGAGTATTTTCTTTGAATCCAAACTCGGTTGGACAAAACTTAATATCAGCTGTAATCCCACACCCTTGTTTAACTTCATAAAAATCATAATACGCCATGAACTGCTCATGATTGGTATTATCATATTTTAAAATAGGAGCATAAGAAACATCGTTATAGGTGTGCAAATCAATGCCATACAGCTTACCGTTATTAAACAAGTCTGCAATAGCTGTTCCAAATCCATTCAATGTATGATCTAATGCCGCGTTCTCACTGGCAAAACCTCCTGGAATTACTTTCATTTGACTATTAACACTATGAACCCCATCAGCCAATCCTTCTATGGCATCATGGTAATTTTCAGGTCCATCAGCGATTGTTAAAGGCATATACCCTCCTATATCAGGCTCATTAATCGCAGTATAATAAATCACTCCATAATTTGGATAACCATTAGAAGCAAAAAATGCACTACCCGGCTGGTATCGATCAGCAAAAGCAGCCCCGATTTGATGCCACTTGGAATAATCTCCGAGCGGCTGACCTAATGAAACAAAGGATGCGTAATGTTCAAAAAGAAAAACAACCTGGATATTTTTTTCGGCCAAGTGAAGCAACATTAAATCCGCATAATTCGTTCTAGGTTCGTCATTAGCAAAGTCCCAATAGTCATTTGGATATAAATTTACTCTCACCATTTTTGCTCCAGTTGACTCGAGAATATCGGCGTATAGAAGATTAGTTAAGTTGTAAGCACCATTATTTAAATTTCCGCCACCGGTACTCATGGAAATTGTTTGGGACTTGAGTTTAAAACAGAAGAACAACATCATCATTCCGAAAACGAGTATTCTCATAGAAACAATTTATGTATTAACGTGATGAACTTAACATAGCTAAATTCGTGTAAAATTCTGAGTTAAGCCTCAAGTTTTCAGCAGAATTAATTGCCTATTTGAAAAAAAATTTAATATTTGTTGGCTACTGAAAACTAAAACTACGCCTTATGACCTATGAAAATGGGAACGAAAAACAAGAGGAAGTCTACTCCAAATCGGTTAGGGCAGGAAAGCGCACCTATTTTTTTGATATAAAGGCAACGCGCGGTAAAGATTACTACCTTACGCTCACCGAAAGCAAGAAAAGTGAGACTGATGGTAAACAAAATTACCAAAAACATAAACTTTTTCTCTACAAAGAAGATTTTGATAAATTTATTGAAGGATTGCAAGAAGTAATCGATAAAGCCCGCGAATTGCAAGCCATTCAGGAAAATCAACCAATCAAAAACCTGAGTGAAGAATAATCCACACAACAAGCATTTTCGAAATACCATCTGAGGATATCTTCAAGAACCTATATTATTCCTCTCCCATAGATACATCAGCCTTAGGCTAACTCAGCTAACGCACTCAACTTTTCGTAATAGGCGTAGTAATATACCATAGGAGTAACATATTGTTTGCTATTAGCGCTGCCGTTGCGCCTCCTGAAGCTTGTGCCATCGCTGAAGCTATTGGCGACACGCGATCAGCGTAAGTATTAGGAGCGTAAAAATCTGTGCATCTGTGGAAACCCATTTTCACATAGTTAATTAACACTGAATTGGTTGATAAATAAACCTGTGTTCCGTTGTTTTCAGCTCGCTAGGAAACCGTATCTTTAACCACAAATTTCACCAAAATATGGGCAAAATAATCGCTATTGCGAATCAAAAAGGAGGTGTAGGCAAAACAACTACCGCTATTAATTTAGGTGGTTGTTTCGGTGTGTTGGAGTATAAAACATTGATCGTAGATGCCGATCCACAGGCAAATGCCACTTCTGGAGTGGGCCTTGACCCGAAAAACACCCGCAATATTTACGATTGCCTTATCAACGATGTTCATCCGTCGGAATTGATCATTGAAACCAGTAATCCGAATTTGGATATTCTGCCATCGCACATTGACTTGGTAGGTGCTGAACTGGAAATGATCAACCTTCCGAATCGTGAGCACATGCTGAAACAAGCGCTCGACAAAATCAAAGATCAATACGATTTTATCATCATCGATTGCTCACCTTCATTGGGATTGATTACAGTGAATGCACTTACTGCTGCCGATTCGGTAATGGTTCCAGTACAATGCGAATACTTTGCTTTGGAAGGATTGGGTAAATTATTGAATACAATTAAAATTGTTCAAGGACGTTTGAATCCCGATTTGGAAATTGAAGGAATTGTTCTGACAATGTACGATACCCGTTTACGCTTGGCCAACCAAGTGGTGGATGAAGTAAAAACGCATTTCCAAGATTTGGTATTTGATACCGTTATTCACCGCAACACCAAATTGGGCGAAGCTCCTAGCTTTGGTGAAACCATTGTAATGCACGACGCCACAAGCAAAGGTTCGATAAATTACCTTAATTTTGCGCGCGAATTATTGCAACGGAATAATTTGACTAAAATCGGAAACAACGACAAACAATTTCAAGTAGGTAATGACATCTAATCCAAAAAAACGTTCTGCTCTGGGTAAGGGTTTGGGGGCTTTGCTCGACAATGCTTCTACTGATATTACAACATCACAAACCACTTCCGGACTCACCGGTGGCGTAGCCTTGTTACCTATTTCTTCTATTGAAGCAAATCCGTTTAACCCGCGAACCAACTTCGAGAAAGAAGCATTAGCTGAATTAACGGCATCCATTGCGATTCACGGTATCATTCAGCCGCTTACGGTTCGTAAACTAGGACGAGATAAATACCAATTGATTTCAGGTGAACGTCGTTTCCGTGCCTCACAAATGGCCGGATTAACGGAAGTTCCTGCCTATGTGCGTGTTGCCAATGATCAAACCATGCTCGAAATGGCATTGGTGGAAAACATTCAACGTGAAGATTTAAATTCGATCGAAGTAGCACTTTCTTACCAACGATTGATTGACGAATGTGATTTGACACAAGATCAATTGAGTCAGAAAGTTTCGAAAAGTCGTTCCAGTATTACCAATCATTTGCGTTTGCTGAAATTACCCGCCGAAATTCAATTGGGGGTGCGCGACAATATCATTTCGATGGGTCACGCCCGCGCATTGGTTTCTGCAGGTGATGAAGCACGTCAGTTGGAATTGTACCGACAAGTGATTGATTTTCAATTATCGGTTCGTGAGATCGAAGAAATGATTCGTACAGGAGAATCAAAAGGCACGGCTGAAGTTCCTACAATTAAGAAAACAACTGCCGGCGAAATCACCACTGTGCAAGAAGTCTTCCGCCATCATTTGAGCGATAAAATTTCATCGAAAGTGGAAATCAAAAAAACGCCGAACGGAAACGGGAAAATTGTCATCAATTTCTCTTCGGAAGTAGATTTGAACCGCATTATCGAATTGATGAACAAATAATCGAAACGGATGCGTTTATTACTGTTGCTTGTGTTTAGTTGTTGGTGCTTTCAAAAAGTACAGGCGCAAAACGATAGCACAACAGTAGTTCCGAAAGACACTACCCATTCCATTAAAAAAGCCATCATATTTTCGGCTGTTCTTCCGGGTTCGGGTCAGATTTACAACCATTTGGCTATGCCGAAAGGCAAGAAAAAAGCTTATTGGAAAGTTCCGTTGATTTATGCCGGATTGGGTGCTACCGGTTATTTAATGATTCACAACAATACGCTGAAAAACGATTTACGCACCGAATATGAGAGTCGACAAGCGGGAAATGCAGCCTCTTCGCAATTTGAAATATACGACGATGCGGGCTTACTCCAACTCTACTCCATTCATCGTCAGCGACGCGACTTATTCATTCTTGCTTTGGGATTGGTGTATTTGCTGAATGTGGCTGATGCCGGTGTAGAAGCGCATTTTGTAACATTTGACGTGAGTGAAAAATTGTCTATGTCAGTAGAACCAGTACTGATGCAGAATTACCGTTTGGGGGTTGGTGTTCGACTTAATTTTCGTTAAAACCCACCAGCGCATTGTAGATTGTTTATTTTTGCCTCAACATGAAAATAGGATTGATTGGTTACGGAAAAATGGGAAAAGCAATTGAAGAGATTGCTCTTGAGCGTGGACACACCATTGCCTTTCGCGTCAACTCAGAAAACCCCATTGAGAACGTAAACCTTCACTTGGCAGATGTTGCCATTGAATTTTCGCAACCCATACTCGCTTTTCAACACATTGAAGCTTGCGTGAAACAACAATTACCGATAGTAGTTGGTACCACAGCTTGGCAAGAACAATTACCTGAAGTGATTGAATTGCTGGAAGAACATGACGGAAGCCTGCTTCACTCCTCTAATTTCAGTATCGGAGTCAACATCTTCTTTCAACTCAACGAACGATTGGCGCAACTGATGTCTCCTTATCAGGAATACACCGCTGCCGTCGAAGAAATTCACCATATCCAAAAGCTCGATGCCCCAAGCGGAACAGCCGTTGTATTGGCAGATGGTATCGTTGAAAACAACAATCAATATGCTTCTTGGATTTGTGCCCAAGATCAACCTCCGGTTACTACAGCTCATCAATTGGGCGTAACAGCTCTCCGTTTACCGGAAGTACCGGGCACACATACTATTCGCTATACATCAGAAATCGACACAATAACTATAACCCATGAAGCGCACAACCGGAAAGGCTTTGCACTCGGAGCTGTCTTGGCGGCAGAATTCCTTGTGGATAAAAAAGGTCTTTTCACTATGCGCGATGTATTATCTTTATAACTTATGAACGCACTTTATTTTTACCTCTTTTTAATAGTGATTCACCCATACTTGGCGATGTGGTGGAAGAGTTTTGAACGATTGGGTTATGCTTCTTGGAAAGCGATGATTCCGGGATTGAACTACTTCTACGTTTTCAAAGCCGGAGCGAAAAAACCATGGTGGTCGTTGTTGATGCTTTTTCCGGGTGTACACATTATCATGTGGATGGCGGCTAACGTAAGTTATATTCGTCGTTTCGGGTACTTCAGCATTGCCGATACTGCTCAAGGGATTTTCTTCCCTTACCTGATTTTATGGAAAATTGCGAACAATACGCAAGTAGCAGCAATTCCTGAAACCAATTGGGCGAATCCGAAAGATGTAAACATTCGTGCAAACGGAGATCACTTGGTGTTGTTTCTTTCCTTGCCGATTATCGGTCATGCCGTGGCAATGGTGTTGAGTTTCCGTTCTACTAAAATCGGTAAAAAATCAAAGTTCAAAGAATGGGGCGATTCCATCCTTTTTGCATTGGTTGCAGCAAGTATCATTCGTACTTACGTGTTCGAACCGTTTCAAATTCCGACCGGTTCCATGGAAAAAACCTTATTGGTCGGTGATTTCTTGTTTGTGAACAAATTGGCTTACGGACCGAAAGTTCCGGTAACTCCCCTATCGTTCCCGTTGGTACACAATACCATTCCGTGGATCAATGTTCGTTCGTATTCAACCATTGAAACGTGCACCTATACACGACTTCCGGGCTTTGGAAAAGTCAATCGAAACGATGTTGTGGTGTTCAACTTCCCTTCAGGAGATACGGCAATTTACGATCCGCGCGTGCCAGATGGTTTGATGGGACATGATTATCATGGACAGTTGATCAATGAAGGATTCTATTATTTCAGAACAACTCCAAACAACGAATTGAATGCACAAAATCAAACGTTGTACGACAACTACGCCAAACAATACAATCCTACAGGTGCTGCACTCACTCCTGAATTAAAAGCTAAAATAGATTCTGCTACAAAGGTAGGAATTGATGACATGGCTTTCCGTTTCTTTGTAAGAGATGTAGAATATTGGAAAGACGTAGCACGCACTGAAATGGCGATGAGTAAAGTCAACCACGATCAAATGGGTAATCCAATTAATCATTACGGATTGATTTACAGACCGGTAGATAAGCGAGAAAACTACATCAAACGTTGTGTTGCTGTGCCAGGAGATCGTGTTGAAATAAAATCGTCTATTTTATACGTAAATGGTAAAGCCGTAAAACAATTCCTAAACCAAAACATGCGCTATGATTTTGTGGATGGCAAAACCATTCCTCAAGGTAAATTGGCTGCCTACAATCTTTTTGCTGCAGAAAACGATTTCTGTTATGAAGATGGTATCTATAAAGGTTTATTCTTAACACAACGACTTTATCAAAAACTAAAAAAGATCTATCCAAAGACATTAGAATTACACCTTCAGAAACAATACAGCGATGACAAAAATGCTGTTCCTACCGGTTTTCAACTTTTCGAGAATTTGAGTTGTTTCCCGAAAGATCCGAAGGTTAACAATACGATTACGGATTTTCAGAAATTTACCGTTCCAAAAAAGGGAACTACCGTTGCGTTGAATGCGGATAACATTGCTTGGTATAGAAGAATTATCACGGCTTACGAAGGACACACATTACGTGAAACCGACAATGCCATTTACATCGACGGTAAAAAAGTAAAGAGTTACACTTTTGCGATGAATTACTACTGGATGATGGGAGACAATCGCTACAATTCAGCCGATTCGCGTATTTGGGGATTTGTTCCTGAAGATCACATCGTTGGAAAAGCATCGATTGTGTGGTTCTCGAAAGGTTCTCAAGGCATTCGTACTGAGCGTATTTTCAAGTCGATCGGATAATGCCAACACTCTTTCCGACGGCTTACTTCGGGAGTATTGCGTATTTTCAATTGATCATGCGGCATGAACGCATTGCGATAGAAGTTTGGGATACTTTTCCGAAACAAACTTTTCGTAATCGTTGTGTGATATTAAGCGCTCAAGGTCCGTTGCGATTAACGCTTCCAGTTGAAAAACCCAATGGTTCCAAATCGTTAACAAACGATATTTCCGTTGTTGAAGGTGAAGAATGGCGCAACAATCATTGGCGAGCAATTAAAAGCGCGTATGCTTCCGCTCCCTATTTCGATCATTATTCCCGCGAAATAGAAACCTTGATTTTTACACACGAACGCAATTTGGTGAAGTACAATCAACTCATTACGGAAACCATTATTGGTTTATTCGATCATACGGTTCAATTCGAGCCTACAAGTGACTTTTTACCAATTTCTGATCCTGCTTCCGATTATCGAATCGTTGATTTTGAAAGCATGAATGTTGGTGGTTTTCAATCTGTACCTTACACACAAGTACTATTTCAAAATCCTCATTTTCAGTTAAATAAATCAATTCTGGATTTGTTATTTTGTGAAGGTCCTATGAGTCGACAACAATTATTTACGCGTTAAATTTTAGTTGTTAATACGCATTTAAGCGCGAGATAATAATTTATTGATTTTTTTCTCACATAGTAGTTTTATTTCAAAAAATAATATACCTTTGAACTGATTTAGGTGGTTAGGTTAGGTTGATTAGTGAATGGAGTAAGGACGCCCGTCTTTGCTCCATTCGCCTTTTATAGTGCTTCGTACCTCGCAATTTTGAATGCTTAATGTTTGATGTAGACCATGATAACAAGAAAGCATTAGGAAACAACAACTAATTTATGGTTTGAACACTAAACCTTTAATTAAGAGTACAGCTCCAATTAAAAATTCAACATTAAGCATCCAACATCAAGCATTCAACATCAAGCATCCAACATCAGTTATTACTGAGCGGATCTCCATCCAGGACCTTGACATCTGGGAAATCAACCGGCATTTTTTCGGTCCACAGGTATTTTTTCTGAGCAGTTTCAAATTCGCGATAGGTATAATAGACTCGATTGGAACGCACCATTATTTTTTCGGGATATTTGAAATGCAGCGGAATGGTTTCTTTGGTTTCTCCAGTTGCCAAATCAAGACGCTGTAAATAGTATTGGCCTACTTTCTCGTAAACCACATATACCTGACCGGTAGTTTGATCCTGCAACAAGAGTTTCTTCCACCCTGTTTGTTTGGGTTGCAGATGGTAAAAAATTGGAACGCTGTCCATCACATCTCCCATTTCATTGAAGCGAAACATCAGATTTTTGTAATGATCAAAAAGAAACAGCGTATCATTTCGTTTGAACAAAGGCGCATACAACTCTTTGTAGTAAATCGATTGGGTAAAATAACTTGCTCCGACCCAAATTTCGGCATCGATTCCGGTTTCGTTTTCCATGTCTTTCGCCCACAACTTGGTGCGCACGTCTACCCACTTGTATTCGGAACGGTAGAGCTCCATCATGAGTTCATCTTCGACCTGTGCAATTTTTCGGTACGACGAATCCACCAAATCGTAGGTAAAATAATCAAACGCCGGGTAATCGGGATTGTAATTGGAAAAATAGAATTTGCTCACCGAAGTATCCACAATTGGCGCAATGTAGGTCATGAAGTAGTTTTTTTCCACGCCTCCAATAAACACTTCATTTCCTTTTGCGGTAATTCCATAAACGTTTTTATCGGTTACCAAGTGCGGGTTACCGCGGTAATCGCGAATGAGTTCCTGCCCCATTTCATTATCACCCGCCGGAATTTTCGATTGAACTTTATCGCCATCATAGAGGTACAATTCCGTTCCTTTTTTCTTGTTTTTGGCGTAAGTGAGCAACAGGTATCGTCCGTCGGGGAGTACTTCGAAATCGTCAACCGACACTCTCTCCGATTCAAAAATTTTACGCGGCACACCAACCGGATAAATGACCACTTCATCGATATTGGAAACCTTTTCAAATAACATGTAAATGGTTACTTTGATCGTGTCACGATTGAGGCTTTTGGCGGTTAGTTCTTTCGCTTCTTTTGCATAAGCCAAGTGTTCACAGCTGATCACCAGATTTTTCTTCTCTTGCACCGTGATAAAAGTATACCCTTCGTTATTGGTATAGGTTTTATCCAACAATGTAGAATCGGCAAAAACAGAAACGGATGCATGACGAACCGGATCTTGAGACATTTTATCGACCGTATAAATTTTCAACACCGTTTGCGAATGAACAAAACCGGTGATGATCAGAGCTAGGAAAAGAAGTGCGGTTTTCATGGGAAGCGTTTTATGCCTTTGAGATGCAGCAAGTGTGCAGATTCCATAAAAAAAGAGGCCCATTACAAGCCTCTCTATTTTAGTCTATTGATTATCAAACTTTCAAGGTCCAACCGAAGGTATCTTCAATTTTTCCTGCTTTGAGGTCATTCAGGTAATCGTACACGCGATTTGAGAAAGTTCTTCCTTCAACCGGCGGTAAAATCAAGTCACCGTCGCGGTAACCGATTTTCACGATGTGTGCGATAGTAGCTGCGGTTCCTGCACCGAAAGCTTCAGTAAGCGTTCCGTTTTTATTGGCTTCCACAATTTCTTGAACGGAAACTTTACGTTCTTCAACCGTGTATCCCCAATGTTTCGCCAAATCAAGTACGCTGCGTTTGGTTACACCACGCAAAATGGTATCACTTTCTTCCGAAGGCGAGATCACTTTACCGTCGATCACCAATACAATATTCATTGTACCTGATTCTTCGATGTATTCGTGGGTTTTACCATCAGTCCACAACAATTGGTGGTAACCGTTTTTCTGACCGATACGCGCCGGAGCCAATGCAGCGCCGTAATTTCCGGCTACTTTCGCACGACCTACTCCACCAACGGAAGCACGCGTATAAAACTCTTCGATTTTCACATTTACCGGTTCGCTGTAATAAGCGCCAACAGGACATGTGAAAATCACAAAACGATACGTTTCAGAAGGTTTGATTCCGATAAATTCATCGGTTGCAAACATAAACGGACGAATGTAGAGCGAATATCCTTCTTTGGAAGGAATCCAGTTACTTTCCACCTCAACCAATTTGCGCACCAATTCCACGAACATATCTTCAGGAATAGGTGGCATACACATACGTTCGGCAGATTCGATGAAGCGCTTGGCATTCATATCGGGGCGGAAAATCAATAAATCTCCATTCACCGTTTTATTGGCCTTCATTCCTTCAAAGATGGACTGACCGTAGTGAATGGCAGACATTGCGGGGTGCATTGCTATTGGACCGAAAGGAACGATCTCGGCATCTTGCCAAGCACCGTCTTTGTAATCCATTACCAACATGTGATCGGAAAACACTTTTCCGAATGGTAAATTCTCCCAATCAACAGCGTTGATTTTTGACTCTTGAACGGGAGTTACCTTAATAGCTATTGTTTGTAACATATATTGATATCTCTCGCGAATATACCGAAATAAGTTCACGATGTCAATAAATCACCCCTTGCCAACGATTAATTTAAAACCAGTCTAAACCCATTAATTTGTGAAGAGATTCAAGATGAATGGATTGAAAGGTTGGAATTTTAACACTGCAATCTCATTCTGAAAGCCATACGTTCTTTCCGTTTAGAAGAATCCCACCAATTATCTAAGCTGTGTTCGCATCTTTCCCAAATTCTCTATCTTCGTGATCTTGAAAAAAAATCTATGAAAACAGCTCTATTACTTATTCTCTTCGTTGGAACAGCAACCTTGCTCAACGCCCAACTTTATTCCGGGAAAATCGGAAAGTTTTCCATTTACCTGCAAGTGGATCCTCCAGGTGAAAACGGAGAAGTTTACGGTCGCTACTTCTACAATTCAGCATGTGTGGATATTCCGTTTGAAGGAACAAAAGCCGGAGCAAAAATGACCTTGTATGCCGGTTCATTTTTCAAGGAAAAAGAGCAGAAAGAGCGTTTTAACTTGGTATTAAAAGGAAGCAATCTCAGTGGAACCTGGACCAATAACGGAAAATCGTTGAAAGTGGCATTGAAGGCTATTAATGAAAACGCAATTGCACATCCGTTTAAAAAGAACCCGCTTGTGAAAGAAAACACCTATTTCACCGGTTATGAGCATGCCCGATCTTCGCTAGCTTCGTTTGTAGCCTTGGATTCGTTTACCAATCTCAAAAATGGTATTCAATTGCAATGGTACAAAGAGAAACACTGGAGTTCGGTATTGTTTCGTGTAACCAAAGGATTGCCTCAAGCCACCATAACTTGGGTAAATAACTACATGGAAAACGAACAACTGGGCGAATTTTGCGGCAGAGGATCGTGTGGTTTCGGAGAAGAACTAGAGTACTCAACAGACTTGACAGAATACTTTGTGAACGCCGATTTTCTCTCTACAAACATTCTCACAGGTTATTATTGCGGTGGTGCTCACCCCGACTTCGGTTCTCAAAAAACCATTCTCGATTTGAAAAATTTGCGTGAATTGAATACGGAAGACATTCTTCAATTTAACGGCGTTGTTGATCGAAAAAGCGATGAAGATTACAACGAAGCTTGGTTCGACTACCGCGAAGACACCTACGGCCCAATGATTACGGAACTGTTGAAAGCCACCTACCCCGAAAAATTCACAACTGAAGGAAACGAGGAAGAATGTGTTTACGACGATCCTTCCGTGTGGAGTTTAAGTGATGTTATGATTACAGAAGACGGTTTGTTCTTCGGTGCTTATTTTTACCGAGCTGCGCGCATGTGCGATGATCCGGAATGGTCTGTATTGCCTTATTCACAACTTTCGGAATACTTGAATCCGGTTTATAAAAAAGCCTTGTTAAGCATCGAAAAACCGTAAGTTCTTCCACATAAATGGATAAAAGCCGCGAGATACTGAAACGAATCTGGGGACACGACAACTTCCGACCATTGCAGGAAGACATTGTTGATGCCGCCATTTACGGGAAAGATGTATTGGCTTTGCTGCCAACAGGTGGTGGGAAATCCATTTGTTTTCAAGTTCCGGGACTAGCCCGCGAAGGAATCTGCATTGTTATTTCGCCATTGATTGCACTCATGGAAGATCAGGTGAGGCAATTGGTGAGTCGCGGTGTTCGGGCAAAAGCCTTGACTAGCGGAATGTCCTACCGCGATATGGATATCACGCTTGACAATGCGCGCTTTGGTGGCTTGGATTTTTTGTATGTTTCTCCCGAGCGCATCCAAACACGCTTGTTTCAGGAACGGTTGAAACTCATGGAAGTCGGGCTTTTGGTGGTGGATGAAGCGCATTGTATCTCCGAATGGGGACACGATTTTCGTCCGTCGTATATGGCAATCAACACCATTCGCGAGATTCACCCGGAAGTACCCATTATGGCTGTAACCGCAACAGCTACCGAGCAAGTGAAACAAGAAATCATTGAAC
>Ga0302292_1000664_pt1 | contig 23763 bp, 24 predicted proteins | sample III_Fen_N2_1_FD_194553 | JGI IMG/M metagenome (GOLD analysis project Ga0302292, IMG submission 194553) | Peat permafrost microbial communities from Stordalen Mire near Abisko, Sweden - III_Fen_N2_1 | ecosystem: Environmental > Terrestrial > Soil > Wetlands > Permafrost | place: Sweden: Abisko...
ACTATATAAATGGAATCCATACTCAACTAAAATAAGAATACAAAATAGATAAATTTAGGAATTATTTGTTGTAATAGATTTGAAAGCTTATTTTTGTGGTTGAATTTATATACTAATTATATAGTATGAATATAGAAAAAGGGAATAAATTAAACCAACTGCTGCAATATTGGCAATCCGGAGGACTTTTCTTTTCTTCCTGGTTGAAGAAAAATGGATATTCCGACCAATTAATGCAGCAATACCGGAAATCAGGTTGGTTCTCCTTGCTATCTAAAGGAGTCATGTATAGAGCGGGTGATAAACTGTCTCCTTATGTGGCAATATCCAATTACAACACCCAAATGAATAAAAAATTCTATGTGGGTGCTCATTCTGCTTTGGAACTAGCAGGATTCAACCATTACGTTCCAATGGGGAAGCCTGTTTTGATGATCGGACACCCTAAACAGGACAAAGTTCCAGATTGGATGATAAAGACCAATTCGGAATATGAACTGAAATTTTTTTCGACAAAGATCTTTCCAAAACCCCAGTTGACGACTTTTAATAAAGGTGATTGTAAAATACTTACTTCCGTTCCGGAACAGGCTTTTCTTGAATGTCTGTTACTGGCTCCAAATCAATATGCTTACATAGACCTGTTCTATGTTATGGAACAACTCAACACATTCAGATCTGAAGTTGTACAACAACTGTTGGAAAATACAGATAACATAAAGATAAAACGATTGTTCTTATATATGGCTCAAAAAGCAGGTCATGACTGGTTTGACAGGTTAGATAGAAGCAAAATAGAGTTAGGCACTGGTAAACAAAAGTTAGCGGATAACGGGGTTTACTTACCGGAATACCTGATAACTATACCTAAAGAATTGTACGATTATGAATGAAATATATCGAAAGCAAGTGGCTCTCCTAATTCGGATTATGCCATTGGTATACAAAATCAAGGATTTTGCAGTTCACGGAGGTACGGCCATTAATCTGTTTGTAAAAGACATGCCTCGATATTCTATAGATATTGACCTCACTTACCTACCGCTTAAAAACAGGGATGAAAGCTTACAGGAAATCAACAATTGTTTGCTTACTTTGAAACAGCAGATTGAAAAGGCCATTCCGGGTATTCGGGTCGTTCATAAACCAGCGATATGGAAATTGTTGTGTACTAATGGTGATGCAATGGTGAAAATTGAGGTAAATGGAATCAAAAGAGGTATCATAGGTACAATAGAAGACCGAAAACTTTGTGAAAAGGCTCAAAAGGAATTTAAGATGGGATGTGTGGCGAGAATAGTTCCTTTTTCATTATTGTATGGTGGCAAAATTGCAGCGGCATTAGGCCGTCAACACCCTCGTGACCTTTTCGATTGTAAGTACATGGAAATCGAATCTTTTGACGATGTAAAGAATGGTTTGATATTCTATCTGTTGGGAAGCGATAAGCCTCTTATTGAATCTTTACAACCGAATCCTTTGGATCAGAAACAAGCTCTTAAAAATCAATTTCAGGGAATGTCCGATGTGCCATTCGATTATGCTGATTTCGAGGCGACCCGGAAGGAATTAATAGAAAATGTCAATCAAAATTTCACAAATACTGACAAGGAATTTCTTATCTCTTATGAAAGCGGAGTTCCCGATTGGGAAAAATGTTGTGCCGGTGATTTGAGCGGTTATCCTTCCATACAATGGAAGTTGAAAAATATCCTAACACTTAAGGAAACAAACCCTTCAAAATTTAATGAGGGGATTGGAAAATTGATGCGATTTCTTTTTGAAGACAAAGAATACAAAAAGCTAGATAATTGAGGGGGTAGATAATTGTCTGGCATCACCTTTTGTCAGGTGATTTTCCGTTAAATGCTTTCACACCCTCCGATACATTTTGCCATCGGTCGCCGCTACTTTCATGAGATTACCCTTCGGGATAATTCACCATTCCATCCGCTTACCGACCTGGATGCCGGAAAGAATCTCCGGGTTACGGGCAAAAAGAATGCAAAGGCAGCCCGATAAAGGCTTTGTCTTTGCATACTTTTTTCATGCCCGTAATCAGATCACCTTTTGTCAGGTGATTTTACAACGATTTCAGGGTGATGACCAACACCGGCAATCACCGAAAGGTATGGTCATTGTCCTTTTTTCTATACTTCCCTGTTTATACTTTCCTCCACATCAGGCTACGTGCAGGAAAGCGGTGCGGAGTTAACCGGTTTACAGAGGCGAAGGTATATCCGTGTTCTTCACGCCGCTGCAAGTTCAGGCCCTTCGGGTTTTGCAGAAAATCTCCACGCCTTTGCTTCGCTCCGGGTTGTATTTTTTGCAAAAAACCTGACATCGGCTAAACACTTCCCTTCTTATAGCCTCCGAAACACGATAACTCCGACCGGCTCCGATACGGCATAAAAAAAATGTCAGAAATTATGAGAAGCATAGAAAAAAACAGGAAACAACGATTCGCCTCACTTCCAATCAGCATAAGTTGGGTTTTAAGAATCGTCTTCGTTGTAGCAGGGTTCTGTCTTTGGGGCAGTAGCTTTATTTGGGCGTTTTTTGGGCTGTATCTGGGGTTTGCAATTATCCGACAGGTACTTTCCTGTCTTGTGTCACTCGCAGTCCTGATAGCCTTATTTATCCTTTTGGCAACAATCATTTTTAACATTTAAAATTTACAGATATGACAAGATTAGTTTCATTATTCGGAGGTACAGTAACAGATACAGATGTACAGGTTGTAAAGGAAAACCAGGTTATTATCGTTTACAGCGCAGGTATGAACCAATACCGGTTAGTGGTTTATAAAATTGAACACGCGAAGAATGGTTATATCTATCACCTGATCAACCTGGATACTAAAGAGTTTACAAGCACGGAGATTATCAATCCCCTGTCCAGAAAATTCGGTATAGGTAAATATTACGATGATATTAATCCTGAATTTATGGATGCTTTTGAGGTTGTTGTTTTACGGCAGGAAGCTGACGGGAAAGCCAGTGCAAAAGTGGAAGATGACCACAAAGAACAGCAGCGCAGTGAAGAAATCAAAGCCATCGGACGGGAACGCCTGAAGGAGATCATTCCAGACTATGCTCAGGCCGTTATTATCGCCTGTGAGCGGGAAGATCGTTCAGATGTACATACTTTCTTTTTTCATCGCTTGATTTTTTTTAATGGTTATACATCCGTATTTATTTACCTGCATACACATTTATTTGCCTGAATACCTGCGTACCTGTTTGTGTACGGTTGTCCGCAGGGATGTGTGTTGGTACGGAGATACAGCAGTACGTTGGTGTGTTGTTACATCCTTACGTTTGTCCGTTTTTACTTATTTCCGTACATCGGTTTATCCGTATCGTTCTATCTGTGTGCATGGGCAGATATTTCCGTTTGTCTGTCCGTGTATCTGTGCATAAATAAGACCGTATTGTTGTACCTGCAAACATCCCTACGTGTGTACCGACGTTGCAAATAAACGGCTTTCAAACGGTCCGTTTTTACATTTCAGACTTGACGATAAGTGGCACCGATTTGATCAGTTGTGGCATAATACGCTACTGCATGAGTGTTTGGCCGGTCATCTACCTTTGAGCCGGGAAGTATCCTGAGCATTGAAAATGCCATTATCCGTTCAGGCACCTTTTATGATCTGCCAGTAAAAGGCAGATTTTATTTGCTTCGGGCAAATAGCAAGTTGTGTTTCGGGTTACCCGAAACCATTCCGGTAACCCGGAACTGCTTGCCCCGCTGGGGGGGGAAAGCAACCTCCGAAGTCGGTTGCTTTTAGGAAAATTAAAGGCAGGTTTCAATCCTGCACCGGATGCTTTGCCGTAAATATGAATGATATGAAAGAGGAAAAGAAAACATCCCGAAAACGGGGAAAAGGCGGGCGCCCTCAGGAGGACGACCCCGCTACACATTGTGTAATGGTGCGTTTTACCAATGTGGAGAATGCACAGTTCCTGGCCTTATTCGAGCAATCCGGGATGCACGCCAAGGCGCTTTTTATCAAAGCTCGGGTGTTCGATCAAACATTCCGGGTGGTAAAAACAGACCGCGCTGCTCTGGAATATGTGACCAAACTGACATCGTTTTACGCACAATACCGTGCTTTGGGTGTGAATTATAACCAGGTGGTAAAAGAGCTACATTCACATTTTTCGGAGAAAAAAACGCTGGCATTGTTGTATCGATTGGAAAGTATTACAAGGGAACTGGTGGTACTGAGCGAACAAATTGTAAACCTTTCTCAGGATTTTAAAGAGAAGTTTATGATGAAATAAATCAGGGAACAATCATCCATAATCAACAAAAATTGGAAAATGATTGCCAAAATAAATACCGGGAGCAATCTTTACGGTGCGCTGGCTTACAACCAGGAAAAGGTGGACGAAGGAATGGGAAAAATCCTTGTAGGCAATAACCTGAAAGAAGTCGGTATCAGGCTGAACGAAATAAGCGACAAAGCCCGTACGCATGGTGCGCATGAACCCATTGGTACATTATACGGCTTCACTCTTTTGGTAAAAACTGAAACCACGCTGAAAGAGGGATTTGATATGGGTTCAGAACCGTTTCTTTGTTAAGGGTGAAGGTGAAATCCTGTACAATTACAACAACGGGCTGATGGCTGCCGATCCTAAGATTGCTGCACATAACTTTATCCATGCGTTGGACAATATGCCCCGCCTGTTGGAAAAATACAAGGCAGAGAACGAGAGAATCTCGAAAGATATTCCGGTACTGAAAGAAGTAGTCGAAGCTGTATGGCGCAAGGAGGAAGAGTTAAAAGAGTTGAAAACCGAGTTGAACAACCTTGAACGACAGATTAAACTATCGCTGAAACCTATCGAACAAATGGAAGGACAATCATCGGAAGCCATGGCAGACAATCAACTGCACCCAACTCCCTTAAAATTCACCAAATCGAAGCAAACGGTGAATGGGTAGGTGAGCGGATGTTCCTTTACCTCATAACTTAAGACAACTGAAAGAAATAAAGGTAGAACGTTTGATTATTGCCTCTATTGATCAGGGAAATAAGCGATGTCACTTTGATCGGCAAAAGGATCATCCTCCCGGATGTTGTAACCTATACTTTTCATAGTATAAGATGAAAGTTTCAATGGATAAGGAGCTGATTGAAAGTGGTGCTATACTGGGTGGCTACCGGATAATTAAGACTGAACAGGAAGCATTGAAAATATTTGAGAAAGGTACAAATGATTTATAGATGCTTAATATAGTAATAAATACCTTAATATCATATATTTAGATTATAGAATCTCCCTTAAATAAGATCGGAGTAAATCTGAATCAAATTGCCAAAAAAATAAATATCCACGATGTTTACCAGTTTACATCCGACGACAGGGCAGTTTTCAAACAGGTGCTTCAGGAACTCAAAAATTGTTTTTCTGTCTTGCAAAAATATTTTGAAATGATTGACCAGAATCGATAAGTTTGGTTATTTAGTGCTTTTTGTCAGGTACATTACTCATTTCAGAATTAAAGAATCCACCTTCTAAGAGGATGGATTCTTTAATATATAAATATTTTTATATAATAAGGGTAGTAAAAAGTAGTAAGCGGTAGTAAAGTTGCCGCTTTTAACTTTGACCTCCCAAACAGCTGATAAGCTCTATGCTTATGCTCTTTTTATTAAAGACCAGATGTTGCAGAAGGAGTTGCATTATTCACTAAGCAAAATGAAACAGAGTTCCGACTCTACCATTTTAAAATGGGCGAAGGGGATTTATGATCGTGCAGAACTCTATCTTACCGATGTGACGACTTATGGAATCACAGCTGCCAGTCAACTTGCGCTTAAAACCGCAACCGACAATTTTGAAACATCGATGCCTGCCCAACGGATAAGTTCGACAGAGAATAAAATGATTACAAATCAATTGATCAATCATTTTAATCTGGCAGATCAATCACTCATACAGATTGATGCCCTGATGAAAATTTTATCAGAAACCGAACCAACCCTTTATGAAACGTACAACTTACGACGTAAGATCATAAGTTATGGTGTTCGTACGATGGCCATCCGGGGTTTAGTTACCGATGTAAACAAAGTAGGGATTAAAGGGGTAACAATTACTTTTCTAAATGAAGACGGCACTAATTTAAAACCTCCGGTTGTGAAGAAAAGTGCTGCCAAAGGTGGTTTTAATATAAAATCATTTGCCGAATGGATCTACTTAGTTAAACTAACGAAAGTAGGTTACATCGATTTAACGATTACCACTACTGTAGTAAGTGGTGAATTGTGTAAAATTAATGTAGTAATGATTAAAGAATCCACCCTCTGAGAAGGTGGACTTGAAAAGCCCCTGTAAGGGACCAAAGTTGAGCTTTTTTTAAGTGTTTTTAATTATTCAAGCAGAAACGACAGAATTTTTAAAACTGCTCATATAATGATTTAATAATTTCAGGCATAGCCATTTATACATAACCACCACCAAAGGAGGTGGTTTTAAAGTTTATAATAAAATACAATAACTTATCGATCAGATTTAAAACATTCCGGAGAAAAGACGTTTGCCAGCTAAATATTTAGCCCTAAATACCTGGAAGAGGCCCCGCGAAAGCGGGGCTTCGGTTTTTTAGGTAGCTGTTATTGATCAGGTAAAAAAACATTCAATCAGGTGATTTTTAACTGTCAAATTGATTAATTAAATTTAATTATTAATACCTTTGTTACAAGAAAACGAACCATAATCAATAAAATATGATCATTGGATGAAAACGCCGATCATCTTTGCTGAAACTGTCACTTCGAAAACCGACAACGTTTGGCTTTTTCGGACAAGCCGGGAATATATGCCATATTGGCGATAACACAGTCGCTAAGGGCTATTATAAAATTTGTATTTTCGAAGATTTTCAAGAGCTTATAACGAGTGCGCGAGGCTTATGCAGGGCACACACAAAGTCAATAGTTAATTGCCGTTGCAATGCCAGTTTCAAGGTTTTCGCTCTAATTAAAGTTATATGTAACTTGATAGGAGATTGCTTTGAAATCGGCTACAAACCATTGCCCAGCTATTACCTGCAAGCCTACAAAAAAATATGTGCATTGAAAGTTAACAGCGAATTGAAATGAAAGAAAAAAAATAGAAAAAGCCAACATACAAAAGCAAGAGAATAGCAGCCCAAACCTGCATCTAATCCTATTGCTAAATATTTGCTTTACTTGCCTCGCCTTGCTTCGATACATATATTTAAAATACTTTGTATTTTTTTAAAATAATTGACTTATTCTTTAAAAATTATTACTTTTGCTCAACTAGTAAATAAATAAGATTATGAAATCTCTAAGTTTGTTTTTAACCCTATGTGGTTTGCTTGCAATTACTACATTTAGTTGCTATAAAAGAGATAATTTGTCAATTGCGACAACCACAGATTCTACTTTGATGAAGTCAAAATGGATGTTAACAGCTTTTCAGGACACAAAAACCAATCAAATGACTAATTATCCTGAAAATATACCACAAGAATTTATTACTGTTAATGATAGTTTAATTTTTGTTAATGGAATATGTAATTGTGGCGCTTGTAAATATACCATTAAAGATGAGAGTATTGTTATTAACCCTTCTTTAGGTTGGACAAAAATTGATTGTATAAATATGGAACAATGGGAAACCAATTTTTTTAATAATATCGAAAATGCTTTTCAATATAAGATTACGGAATCTAATAATTTAGTATTATATTCACATGGTAGTTACAATCTTTTTTTTGTGGCTTCTTCTAATTAAGGAAGGTTCTTAGAACCTCCCTTAAGTTTTGTGTAAGTCTGAAATTAAACCTTATAAATTAAAATCTATGAATTCGCCGTACAATTACCTTAAATTTCTGTTGATCGTATCAACCTGCTTTGTAGTCTCTAATGCAAATGCTCAAATAAATAAAGGTGGTAAGCCAAAAAGCTTTACTGTTTCCGGTATTAACAATAAACTTAAATTACCATTTGTTACAATGCCTTCTTTTGATGTTGCCTCTATGCTTAATAATGATAGCCTGAATAGAGATAAATTAACACCATTTCGATTTGCTAAAGGTTTTGATGTAAATTATTCAATAAATAATTCTGGCTTATGGGAAACCTTGGAAAATGGTGACAAATTATGGCGATTAGGAATTGTATCTAAAGGTGCATATGCTATCAATATTCTTTTCAGTATTTTTGAAATACCCGAAGGGGCTAATGTATTTATCTATAATACAAAAAAAACAGATATTCTTGGCGCTTTTACTTCACAAAATAACTTAAACTCTAAAATTCTATCTACAGCACCAGTAAATTCAGATTCAATAGTTGTCGAATATTTTGTTCCAAGTGAAGTTAAAAACCTTGGAAGCTTAACAATTGGGAATATTGGACATTCTTATGTAAGATTAATACCTGACTGCCAAAATCCACCATATGGTTCTTGTAAAGGTAGGTCTTCGTCCTGCGAAGTTGATATTTATTGTCCACCAGGTGCTAATTGGCAAAATGAAAAGCAGGCAGTTTGTAGATTAATTTTTTATGATGGTGCTAGTTGGCTAGCGGGGACTGGAGCTTTGATTAATAATACTGCAAACGATGGTAATCCATATTTATTAACTGCTAATCATTGCATTTGTAATAATACAATTGCCCAAAGTGCTATTGCCCTTTTCAATTATGACAGTCCTGTTTGCAATGGGGCAGATGGACGTTTAGATCAATCAATCTCTGGTGCGACATTATTGGCAAATAATCCATATTCAGATTTTGCCCTTTTACAGCTTAGTTCAACACCTCCTCAAAGTTATAATCCCTATTATTTAGGTTGGGATAGAACCGGAAATAATCCTTCAGTTCCTGCTACAATTATTCATCATCCCATGGGAGATGTAAAAAAAATTTCTGTTACTGATAATGGTAGTTTAGTTAATATTATTCATCAAGGTGGTAGTAATAGTGATATTTGCGCACCAAGTATGAATAGAGATGTTTGGAATGTCAAAAATTACTCGACTGGGGTGACTGAAGGGGGTTCTTCAGGGGCTCCATTACTTGATGCTAACCATCATGTGATTGGCCAATTATATTCTGGCAATTCTACATGCGGTAGTCCTCGCGATGATTATTATGGTCGTTTTTCGTCTTCCTGGAATTATGGTGGTACAAATTCAACACAGTTAAGCTATTGGTTGGATCCCATAGGAACCAATCCTTTAACACTAAATGGCACTTATCCGCCCCAAATTTCCGGACCTTCGTTAGTTTGCACATCTGGTACATTTACTATAAATAATGTTCCTTCTGGATATACAGTTAGTTGGAGTGGAGCTGGCCTTACCAAATTTTCTTCTTCCGGTAATACTGCAGTATTTAATGCAAATAGTTTATTTCAAGGGATAGGTCAGGTAATAGCTTCTTATACAAATAAGTATGGTAATGTTATTTCATTTCAATATGATGTTTGGGTAGGTGCACCTGTTATTAGCAATGTCTCCGGACCAGGATATAACCAGGTAGGTGCATATGCTGGTTATTCTGCAACTGTTTCAGATTTACGTGAAAATGTAACTTCCTATAATTGGACATTAATCCCGGGCATCTTTAATAATTATTTTAACCCAGGCTATAATTGCTTTATAACATGGAATAGGGCAGGTCAATATGTGTTACAGGTAAATGCCCAAAATAGTTGCCCAGGCACTTGCGCTACTTATTATTATCCAATTTCTGTAGCTAACAGAAGTTATTTATCAATAAGCCCCAATCCTGCTTCTGATAATGTTCAGGCGTCAATTATTAAACCCCAAAATACTTTATCAGCATCGGATATTACCTCAATTACGCCAAAACTTGTAACCATTAGTAGCCAAGATTTAGTAACAACTTATACGATTAAAATTTATAACACCTTCGGGACATTATTTTATTCTACAAGAAAATCGGGAGATACATTTACAATTCCTGTGAATAATCTTAAGAATGGCACATATATCATAGAAGCTAACGATGGTAAGCAAAGTTTTAGTCAACAACTAATAATTGAACATTAAAAAACAAGAGGTTATCTTGCTAATAAAGGAGATAACCTCTTGTTTTCTTCGATTTAATATTGAATTTTCATGCTCAAAATTAGTTTTTCCCGATACAAATTCTATTTTTCAGAAGTAAAATTGAATTTTCTCACCCTAATTTCATTTTTTGACAACAAGCGTAAGAAATACGATGCTAACATGAAACTTTCAGACCAACCATAAGTTTTTTCAACACTTATTTAGTATCCCTGCAAGACCCGGTTTTAAGCTTCGGAGGTTGGTGCGCTTTAAAATTTATTGGATAAACATAAATTGAGCAACTCCTGCACCGTTAATCATTGTTAAAATGATTTCGGATTAATAACGAATCAATATATTTGTTAAAAAACGAAGATGGAAAGCACCGAATATGTGCATGGATATACTGAACGGGAAGCGTTGCGGCTTAATGATCAGGCTGCTACATTGGATGACATTATTCATAATGATTCGATATTCTCCAAAGATAGTTTAGTCCTTGAGGCTGGCTGTGGTGTTGGAGCGCAAACAAAAATAATCGCAACAAAAAATCGTGATTCAAGTTTTATTTCGGTCGATTTATCGGAAGATTCGATCAAAGAAGCGAAGGAGACGATAAAATCTTTAGGCATTCATAATGTTGAATTTAAGCAGGCAGATATCTATCGTTTACCATTTAAAGACGAGACTTTCGATAGTGTAAAAATCGTGAATCGAATTACTGAAACTTCCACAGACTGGGCATTGGGACAGTCTTGAGTTAATTGAAGCAAATATATTGATGCTTTCATTATTATGCTCAACATTATCTATACTGAATTTGGATAAGCCAATTAGGCGCTTTATTCTCATAAGTAACTGTTATTAAATTACTTAAAGACAATAAATACCAACCTAATTATCAAGAAAATATTGATTTATTTTCTTGATAACCAGATATATATCGCATTATTTTATGCGAAATTTGTCTTCCCCAAATGTGACGAAGAACCAGAAGCAGCCGGAATTATGGCAACTCACACCGGTAGATCCTGCGCAAGGCAACCTTAAAAAGCAGATTTCTGCGGTAATAAAACCGTTGGCAACCATGTATAAGTTCCAATCGCTGGGAGAATACCGCGCTTTGCTTTCTCTTTTAATATCGGATTGGAAGAAGTCAAAGGAGAAGTGAGGGGATACCCGTACCGTGGATTGGTGTATTCAGCATTGGACAAGGATGGAAATAAAGTCGGCACACCGCTTAAATCCTCACTGTTTGGTAAGTCGGTTGGTTATGACGGGTTGGAAAACCATATGGGAAAATCCGGCAAAGAGATAAAACAGCAAAGCCTCAGGGAACGCACGCGGATGACCGTGTCTGGCATCGTGAATGCTTCCTGCAGTGAAAGCGATTTACGGGCGAAGTTACAGGCAGTGAACATTGATCTGGTAGTGCGCCGTAACGACCAGGGGCATATCTATGGGATTACCTTTATCGACCACAATGACCGCTGTGTATTTAACGGTTCCCGACTAGGAAAAGAGTTTTCAGCCAATGTGTTTAATGATCGTTTTGGAGGAATGCTGCATGAAGTTACGGGTTTGCAGAAAACAGTAAAGCCGGACAATACCTCCCAAATTGAAAAAACAACCGCCTCCGACATCGGTGATATGGTGAGCGGCCTGCTTGCTTTCCTGTCCCCTGAACCTGTAAGTATTTCTGATGATAACAACCGTCCAATGAAGAAGAAACAAAAGAAGAAACGGCGGTATGGGAGGCAGGATGGGAGTTCTTCCTTTTAATTAATTAACGGCTTCTTTGCCCCCTTAGTGCACGCTCGTAGTAAGCTGTTGAAAAATTTAAAAATACAAATAAATTTTACATAACTACGGGGCATATAACGAAGTGTGCACAAATGAGTAAGGGACAAAGCTTGTAAGTCAAGCAAATACCCCCTGGTGAAAAAAAACAAATTGTACATCTTCTTTAATTTTGGTTTAATACTACTTTAATAAATAGCGGGCAAATGAGGCTAATACACGGCTTGAGTTTAATTACCGGACAAAGATAGCTTAAATGACTTCGGAGTAAAATAGTGGTTTCTCTTTTCATATTGTAGAAGTTTAGATTTCATCTGACAGTTAAGAGTTGATGGTATATGTAGGCTACTTTTCAGCCGAAGACAACATACTACCATCAACTCTTTTTGTCGACCATACTGTCGCATTAGAGATCAACATACAACACATTTTTATTTAATATCTTCGGAAAACCTCATCCTCCTGATTCTCAGGGCTACTTATTTTTAATAAATATAAATAAGAAAAAATCATTAAAAAAGATCGAAAAACAGGTAACAAAACGAGGGTGATTCCTATTAATAAATATACGGATTTTAAAACAACTCGCTATGAAAATTTTCAATAAAAAAACTTTGAAATTATGTTATTTATTACTTCTTTTGTTTTTATAATAAACCGAAACTTAAAATCATGAAAAAGCTTTATGAATTTTTATCAATAATCATCATAATTTTGATGATTGTATCTCTGGCTAACTGCAAAAAGGACAATACTACACAGAGCAAAATTCAAAATATAATTGGGTATGCTCAAAAAGGACCTTTTATCAATGGGAGTTCTGTTACTGTTTATGATTTGCAATCAGATTTATCTCCTACGGGTAAATCATTCAATTCTCAAATTAGTAATATTCATTATTTTAATCATAACAAGTTCTTGCCGGCATGTATATGTTTTATTTTAAAAAAATCTTAATCGACTTGAGATGAAGACCATACAAAAAGAAAGGTTCAAATACTTAGTCAGATATTTAATTATCTGTTTTATGTTATTTTTCAATAGTTTAAATACCAATGGTCAGGATACCATTAAGCCAACAAAAAATTCGATTTTTATAGATGGCTCATCATTAGTGTACATTGGTATGTATTCTGTTAGTTATGAAAGAGCTATTTTTCTGATTGATCATTTCAAAATGCTTGGTAGTGTGGGAGTTGGAGGATGGTATTTTACAACTATATCAAAATCGCATTACGGATATTCTATGCCATTATGCCTTAATCTCTTGATCGGATCAGGTAATAACTATTTTGAGACTGATTTGGGTATGAGATTCACTTCATTTAGTAAACGGTCTAACAAAGATATATCTCCTTTCTTCCCAGTTTTAAATCTTGGCTACAGATATCAAAAGCTGAATGGTAAAGGATTAATATTTCGTTCATTTGTTGGACTAAGTGGGATAGGTATTGGCATTGGAAAAGCTTTTTGAACCAAAAATACTGAATTGATTTATACTAAATTATCTCTGTTTATTAAAATTTCATCTTAACAGAAAATTAAAATAGTACAATATGGGCCTTTATAATCTGAAGGCATTGTCATGAATACATTCAGTAAAATATCAAGGTAAAATAGGAAAAAACGTTTACAGCAGTATTAAAGAATCTATCAGTATCACAAAACAAAAAAATTGAAATAAAATTTTTTACAAGGATATATATCACAGTGAATATCTCTAATAAATATTACAAAATTATGAAAAGGATAATTTATTTTTCAATTACCATGGTCAGTTTATTTTTTGGTGCAATATTGTTCTATACAATACAAAGTAACATAAAACATGAAACAGATGATCGCATGAGAATAATTGTCAATCTTGATACTGCCATCATTTCTGGTAATATATTAACAACTCAGACAAGTAATATTAAACAAAAGAATATCCGAGAACTGTTTAAACAATTTAACGTGCAGAAAATACAAGCGGTGTACCGAAATCGTTATAACAAGATAGGAAAAATAAAACCAGGTATTAACACAGAATCAACTGACATCTGGCAACAAATTATCATGAGTGATAATAGAAAGGCTGCAGAGTTAATTACTTTGTTGAAAAATGAAAAAGGTGTGTTAAATGCATATATAGAACGGCCTTTGCCTTTTAAACCTTGTGTTGCCCCAAACGATGCTCAATATTTAAGTCAATGGCATTTAAATTCAACAAGTTGCCCTAATGCCGATATTAGAGCAGAACAAGCCTGGAATATAAACAAAGGAAGAAATGATGTAATTATTGCAGTATGTGATGGTGGGGTAGACTATACCCATCATGATCTTGATCCAGGCGATAGAAGTAGGGTAATTGCAGGATATGATTCAGGCAATGATGATAACGATCCAATGGATGATTTGCCTGATGGGCCGGAAGGCAGTTTTGGCGGTCATGGAACCCATGTTGCCGGAATAATAGGAGCAATAACAAATAACGGGAGTTTAAACAATGGGAAAAATGTAGCTGGCGTTATGTGGAATTGCAAAATTATGCCTGTAAAAATGGTTGGAAACGGGAGCTTAACAATCTCATATCCATTTGGATCTACTAATTGGGATTTCTCGACCACTGCATTTCCTTCTGACGTTGCAGATGCGATAGATTATGCCGTAAACAATGGGGCGCATGTGATAAATTTAAGTTATGGATTCGATAGTATGGGTGGATTGCTTAACGATATAATATTAAGGGTGCCACTGTTGTATCAAGCCATTTTAAACGCCTACAATCACAATGTGGTTGTGGTTGCCGCTATGGGGAATGAATACAACCAAGGTAATCCTATTGAATTTCCCGCATTTTTTCGAATTGTAATTGCTGTTGGGGCTACAACAAATAGTAACCCTCCTTCTCGGTGGAGTAATTCAAACACAGGATCCCATATATGTGTCTCTGCCCCCGGAGAAGGTATTATGTCTACTATCCGTGGAGATAGCACTGGTTCAATGACAGGCACATCTATGGCTGCACCTATTGTTTCAGGCGTAGCAGGTTTAATCATTTCACAAGGATTAGACCGAAACTTTAATCTTACAAATGATGACGTCCGGCATATTATAGAAAGAACAGCCGATGATATTATAAGTACTGGAATTGGCTTTGACAATGAAACAGGCTATGGGAAAGTAAATGCTTACCGTGCGTTATCATTATTAAATATACCTAATGTATTATACCATGGTGTTTCAATAGGAGGAACTTCGATAAAACTTAGTACTCTTAGCAAATGGATTTATTATGGTCCTCAATGGGGATTAGCATCTGGTATGTATTATAATGTCGATCAATATCAAATCACAAAACATATTACTTTTGATGTTCCTTTCTGTTCCGTTCCTCAGGTTTGGATGAGGGATAGGGAAAGCACATGCCTTGGTTTTGGTAATCCAAACGATGGGTACCCTTATGCAATAATTACCAACATAACAAACTCCGGTTTTGATGTAAAATATGCAACATATTACGTTAGATACAATTCGGCTGGGCAAACATTTAACAAATGGATACCTGTAGAACCTTCAATAACAACTATTGCATACACTGCGGTCGGCGAGCCTAATTATGCTGCTTTGTGCACTATTTCAGGCCCTACGCTCATTTGTACATCCGCTACATATACAGTTAATAATTTACCAAGTGGGTATAATATAAATTGGAGCTCAAGTAGTAATATTAAATTGCAGTCAAGTTCAGGAAACTCTGCTACTTTTTCGAGTCTAATATCTTCTCAGCAAGGTTATATACAAGCTACTATAGTTGGAAGTACTGGTTCGTTTACAGTACCTCAATATACAGTTTGGTTAGGTCCACCTGTTATTAATAGTGTCTCTGGCCCAAATTATAGTATTGTAGGTTCATCATGTACCTATTCTGCAACTATATCTGATGTTCATGAAAGTATAACCTCCTTTAATTGGTCAATCATTCCGAACCTTAATAATTATTTCAACCCAGGTTCAAATAATTGCTATATAACATGGTATACAGCTAGTAGTTATGCTTTATCGGTAAATGCCTCGAATACTTGCGGTACAGGTTCTTCTTATTGGTATCCCGTTAATGTAGGTAGTAAAAGTTATTTATCCATAAGTCCAAACCCCGCTACTGATAATGTTCAGGTGTCAATTATTAAACCCCAAAATACTTTATCAGCTTCGGACACAACATCAATTACACCCAAACTTGTAACCACTATTGGCCAGGATTTAGTAACAACGTATTCGATTAAAATTTATAATACCTTCGGGACATTATTTTATTCTACAAGAAAATCGGGAGATACATTTACCATTCCTGTGAATAATCTTAAGAATGGCACATTTATAATAGAGGCTAACGATGGTAAGCAAAGTTTTAGTCAACAACTAATAATTGAACATTAAAAAACAAGAGGTTATCTTGCTAATAAAGGAGATAACCTCTTGATTTCTTTGATTTAATGTTGAATTTTCATGCTCAAAATTAGTTTTCCCCGATACAAATTCTATTTTTCAGAAGTAAAATGTAATTTTATTACCCTAATTTCATTTTTTTGACAATAATCGCATATTTCTTTACCTTTCGCCGTAAAGCATATTTGCAGCCCCGATGGGCAAATCCTGCAAACCAGAAGTTACAAAAGAGCCAAGATTGATTATATTTTCTTAGTACATGACAAAAATTACAATATTCTGATATTCAATAGTATGTGTTGATAACTTGGTGATAATTAATGCCACATAATTAATTTAAATACCTGGCATTTAGCATCTTATGAAAAAAACCACTACGTATGACTTCAGGACACATAAACACCAGGGTTGAGAGTAAAAATAGTATTTTATTCGCAACATTATCACAAATCTTCGGGGACAAAATGAATTTGGCCCGAATAAAGTTCTTTGGCTTATTTATCTGTACTCTATGCAGGGTACAAACTGTTTGTTTTGAAAAACTGGCTGCCAGTTTCGATTCAGATGTCAAAGTTGATTCTTCTTTACGCAGAATATAACGTTTTTTCACTGATTATCTGTTAGATACCAACCTTCTTGCCCGCTTTGTGTTTGCATTGCTGCCACATATACCGCCGTATCGTTTGGCACTATATTAAGCATCTATAAATCATTAGTACCTTTCTCAAATATTTTCAATGCTTCCTGTTCAGTCTTAATTATCCGGCAGCCACCCAGTATAGCACCACTTTCAACCAGTTCCTTATCCATTGAAACTTTCATCTTGTACACATCTGACCGTTTGTAATGATATGCCTCTTTTATTCGATAGTAAAACAACATATTGTTTTTTCGCAGTGCACTTAAAAGCCCTTGAGAGATATTCAGGAACTCACATACCTTTTTGCCGTTCATCCAATAGTCTGTTTCGGAGAAACGGTAATTTACATCTGTTGCCTGATTCAATATTCGCCCCATCAGCGAACGAAACAAGCTTTCTTCCATCAATATATAACTCATAATCAATAACTTTTATATTAATTATTCCGGATTACTTTACATCTTAATTTCTGCCTAATACTATCATAGACGGCTTTGAACGACTGCCCTTTCAATTCGTATACCCGTCCGTGCTCATTGTGCCGGACTTTGGTGAATTTGTTTATATTCTCTTTGAATATCCCGATTTCATCTGCTGACAGGTTCCGTTCGCAGACCTGTTTGTAACCTTCCGTTGCATAAAACGTATGCTCTTTGACACGCTTTGCATCGCACTTGTTTATGATGACGAAATAGTCCTTAGAAAAAGCGGCCACTTCCCGGTTGATAAAACTGTTGAAGGCAACGCAAACAGCAAAACATACTCTACTTTCAAGCAAGGCATTAAAAACCGTTTTCTTTTCTTTCTTCCTAGTCATATTGCATATGTATTAATCCTTTCCTGCATCATTTTTCTTATTCTTCTTTGCTTCGTCCTGCCTGTCAAAATGGGTGCGGATAAACGTGTGTATGTCGGTTTCCTTGTAATACGTTTTGTGGTAAATTGTATGGAAAGGAAGCTCCCCACAGCTCCGGTAGCGTTGCAATGTTCGTTTGCTGATTTTGAGCAGTTGACAAATGTCCTGATTGTCGTACAGCCGTTCGCCTTCCAACATATTGTCCCGCTTATTAAGATTTTCCAATGCCTTGTCTGTATGGTCAAACCGACCCATAATGCGTTCCATCCACGCCTCTAAATTTTCTTTGTCTATATACATAATCATGCTATTAATCCAATGACAAAATGCGCCGGTCGAAGAACACATTGCACGAAGCATTTTTGTCCTGGTAAAGCGGGTTCAGGAAATTTCGGCCTACCTGAAATGGAAAAGGAATAAAATGCTGGAATACAGCCATCCCTTTATTCGTGGCCTGTAATAGGATTTCTTTACTTAGTGCCATTGCTTAACAGGTAGTTTTTGCGGAATTCGTCCAGTGTATGAGGGTCGCAGGTGATTAACCGTTCGTTTAGTCCTCGTTCTATCTCAGACAGCTTGTAAAGACAACGCCCTCGGAGAACGGCGTAACTGATAAGGTTCTCCGCACGCAGGCGTTGCAGAGTACGAGTACTGATGCGCAACAGGTTGGCAACTTCCTGGCTATCAAGCCATATTTCTTCGTTGCTTTGCGGTTTGATGCCGGCTTCGCACTTTACAACGAAGGCAGATATCTTATCAATTTTATCAATCAGGTCTTTATATACCCTGCTTTCCATCGTGATTACTTCCATATCGCTTTATTTTTTAGCAAAGTTCTGCAAAGCGAAAGGGCAAATCTTAATAGTATTATAATAGTAGGTATATGATTGATTTTCGATAACGAAATTAATTATTTGATAATAAGCTATTTAAATAGCAAATTTAAAAGATGATTTCTTGTGGGGAAGTAAAATATTTCAATCCTTATTGCCTGAAAAGCAAAAAAACAATGATTGCATTACGAACTGGTAATTTTTCTTTTCAGGTGAATCAGGCAAAATCAGTGCAAGGTGCACGCCTATATATAGATATAGGCGTGCACCTTGCGCTAAATAAATTTGAATATCAGGGATTTGTATATTAAAAAGAAAGGTTGTAGATTTGTACCTGAACAGTTAAGCAGAAAAGCGAAGTCTTTGGACAGCCAAAACTGGACAGAAATTCGGTACGAAATCGGTACGATACTGCTTTTGGATTTTAGGAAGGGACTGATTATAAAATAAATGACCAGATTGGGTTAATACCCAGATTGGGTCACTATTGAAAAGTCAACTATTTGTAAATCAATAGTTGACTTTGTGTTTTAAGCAATTTGCACCACATTTTGATTCTTATCGTTACAAACATCTGAAAGATAATATCTCCAAAAGCTACGCTTGTTTATATCCTTTTCATCAACTATTTTTGTGATTATTAAATAAATTTGAGCTATGATTCACGAAAGCTTTGTCACAGATAAAAAGGGACGTAGAATTGCGGTACAGATTCCTATTAAAGCCTATGAAAAACTTATAGCCGATTTAGAGGAGCTAAATGACATGAAAGCTTATAACTGTGCTAAAGCTCGCAAAAGCGAACCAATACCATTTGAGCAGGCTTTTACCCATATTGCTAGTGAAAAGGCTTTAGCCAAAGACTGGCTTTCACCTGAAGAAGATGAAGCATGGAAAGATTTGTAAAAGGCGATATTGTTGTTATCCCATTCCCGTTTTCCGATCTTTCGGGAAGTAAGAAAAGGCCAGCCCTTGTATTGGCCCATTTGCAAGGCGATGACATTATCCTCTGCCAAATTACCAGCCAACAAACGAAAGACAATTATGCTATTGCTATTACAGACAGCGATTTTAAAATCGGCAAATTGCCTTCACCAAGTAATATACGACCAAACCGTATCTTTACTGCAGACAAAAATATAATCATAAGAAAGGCTGCTTCGATTAATGAAGGAGCAATTAATGGCGTGATTCAGAAAATAATTTCCATTCTATCTTAAACCACAGAGCGCGCGGAGTAAATGTAGGCAATTCGCCACGATATACAATCATTGCCAGAAAATAAGATCTATTTTTTCAGTGGCTAATCTTTGTGGCCACTGAAAAAACAAAAAAATCAACGCAAAAATATTATCCAACCTCCCGCTCCCTAATTTGGGTGCTTTTTTATATTTTTACCACCAAAGTATTTTAAATATGACTAACTATTTTAAGATGAATAAATTCTTTATCACACTGTTATTGTTTGTGGCTGCCACTGTTGCCCAGGCACAAACCCTTATCCCATTCAACCAGAAAAGCATTTCCTATATGGGTAGAGTTGAGTATATTGAAAACCAATGTGCAAAAATTTATTGGCCAGGGACTTCTGTCAAAATCAATTTTGAAGGGACTGATGCCAAAGTTATTTTGAAAAACGAAAGTGGAACGGTCTATTTCTATGCAATCATTGACGACGATGCCCAGCATGCAAAAAAGATAAAACCGGATTCCTCCAAAACAAGTTATGTGTTGGCAACCGGTCTGCCAAACGGAAAACATTCAGTTCAGATTTTTAAGCTGACCGATAATACAACGATTACTTCGTTTTACGGTTTTGAACTAAATGAGGGGGCGCATGTGTTAAAATCTGATCTTCCGGAAAAAAAGAAGATCGAATTTTATGGTAATTCCATCACAGCCGGCCACGGGGTTGAGGTTGCTGTCGGGCAAAATGATTCGGGTGCTCCTGAGTTTTTCAACAATTACCTCACGTATGGAGCTTTAACTGCCCGTCATTATAACGCGCAGTATTCGTGTATCGCACGTAGCGGAATTGGCGTGATGGTGAGCTGGTTTCCGATCATTATGCCCGAGATGTATGACCGGTTAAATCCAAATGATCCGGGCAGTAAATGGGATTTTTCGAAGTACACTCCCGATGTGGTTGTAATCAACCTTTTCCAGAATGATAGCTGGATAATTAATCTGCCTGCGCATGAACAATTCAAAGCCCGGTTTGGTACGACCCGCCCGTCGGAAGAAAAAATTATTGAATCCTACCACGATTTAGTTTCGAAAATAAGGGGCAAATACCCGAAAGCTTCCATTATTTGTGCCCTGGGCAATATGGATGCGACCCGAAAAGGATCACTATGGCCTGGTTATATCGAAAAGGCGGTGAAAGGTTTAAATGATTCCAAAATATACACCCATTTTTTTGCTTATAAAGATACTGATGGCCATCCAAAAATCGCTGAGCAGAAAGCAATGGCTGATGATTTAATCGATTTTATTGACAAAAACATAAAGTGGTAGAAGCAATTAACGCTAAGTTTAGTGAAGCTTCAGACGATCTGATTTTAACTTTAATTGAACTGAATCAACGATTTAAACCGATATTATGAACTTAAATAAATGGGTGCTGCTCCTACTCCTGATTCCTTTCCTGCCGGGAATTAATCTGGCACAAAACCAGGTTCCTGTCGATTTTGGAAAAAAGTTGAATCATCCACGAATTCTACTCCTGAAAGGCGAAGAAGCGCAAATTATTCAATCAATTGCCGACCACCCGATCTTGAAAAAGATGCATCTTGCCATTGTAAATGAGTGTGACCGGTTAATTTCTGAACCACCTGTTGAGCGAATACAGATTGGGAAACGTTTGCTTGATAAATCGCGCGAAGCGTTGCGCCGGATCTTCTATCTCTCCTATGCCTGGCGAACAACCGGTCAGAAGAAATATGCACAACGCTGCGAAAAAGAGTTGTTGGCAATATCCAGGTTCAGCGACTGGAATCCATCGCACTTTTTGGATGTGGCGGAAATGACAATGGCCGTATCGATCGGATATGACTGGATTTTTGATCATTTATCAGCCGATTCGAGGCTATTGATTCGTGAAGCGATTATCAATAAAGGCATTAATCCTTCGTTAGATCCAAAAAACAATTCATGGTTAAAGGACTCACACAATTGGAATCAGGTTTGTAATGCCGGGATGACTTACGGGGCACTGGCCGTTGCCGAAGATTATCCTGATCTCTCGAAACAAATCATAGAAAGGGCTATTCAATCGATCCGCCTTCCGATGGAGGAGTACAATCCTGATGGAGCTTATCCTGAGGGATACGGTTACTGGGCTTATGGCACATCCTTTAATGTGATGTTTTTGAACGCTATTGAAAAGGTCTTTTCTACCGATTTCGGATTATCTTCAGTTCCCGGATTTTTAAAAACGTCCTGGTTTCTTGAAAATATGACTGGCCCTACCGGCCTTTGTTTTAATTTTAGCGACAGTGGACTAAATGGTGATTTAAGTCCTGCGATGTTCTGGTTTGCACAAAAGAACAACGACCCTTCCCTGTTATGGGTAGAGAAAAGTTATCTCGCAAAAGAAAATTATGGAGATTTTATGGATGAGCGGTTATTGCCAGCCATCATGATTTGGGGCAAAGAGCTGACAATGAATAAAATCGTAAAGCCAAACCAACGGTTCTACATCGGTCAGGGGGCCAATCCGGTTTGCATGATGCGGACCTCATGGAGTAATCCTGAAGCCATTTATCTTGCTTTCAAAGCCGGATCGCCCGCAATAAACCACGGACATATGGATGTTGGATCCTTTGTAATGGAGTCGGATGGCGTACGTTGGGCTTCTGATTTTGGGATGCAAAACTACGAATCGTTGGAATCGAAAGGGATTGAGGTCTTTGGACGGACACAGGATGCACAACGGTGGAGTATTTTCAGAATGAATAATTTTGCTCATAACACTCTGACAGTTGATAATCAGCTTCAACTGGTAAAAGGTTCAGCAAAGATTGATAAATATTCAGATCAGTCCGATTTTATGTATGCTATCTCCGACCTTTCGTCAGTTTACGATGGTCAACTGACAGCAGTGAAGAGGGGTGTCGCTCTCGCAGATCAGAAATATGTAGTTGTTTCCGACGAACTGAAATCGGGTGACAAACCAGCTAAAGTTCGTTGGATGATGCTAACTTCTGCTAATGTAGAATTGGGCAAACACAACCTCATTCTGACCCAAAAGGGTAAAAAACTGGTATTAAAAGTCAACACTCCGATCGAAGTTACGATGAAAACATGGACGACGCAATCACCAAATAGTTATGATGCACCGAATTCCGGAACAACATTAGTTGGATTTGAGTTGGAACTCGCCCCAAATCAGACCGCCGATATCCAGGTGCTGCTAATTCCCGGTTCAGCGGATAATTTTAAACTGAAGTCTGTACTTCCTTTGTCATCATGGTAAATACATTTGAAGGAATTAGAGTTATTAAAATTTTGGTTTAATGGCAAATAAAAAATATTTCAACTAATTGAAAAATTGTCTGTGTCTGTGATTTAGATTATAAAATTCCTATTTTTACAAAAAAAATGAACATGAAAAAAAGTGCAATTGGAATTACAGCCATGCTCTTAATTATTTCAATCGGGAATTTTTACCGGTTGATTCCGGAGGGAAGTATGAGAGCAGTTGATTTCCTGTCAAGTTTTGCGATCGGTGCTTTATCCGGAATTCTGATCCTTCAAATTGCCCAGGCCATAAAAGAGCGGAGGAAATAGAATTCAATCCTCTTCATCATTCAGCAACTTCATTGATTCAATGAGGCTTGAATCAATTTTCCTATACCGCTGATTGTTCTGATATTTTAAAAACCAGGGGATCAGAAACAGGATGACAATCAGAATCAGAATAAATGTCTGCATTGCATTTGATCCGGATAAATTTTGAAATCCCCCAATATCCCGGAGATATCCCCGAATAATCCAGATTGCCAACAAGTATAAGAGGATCAGATAAGATAAGAAATCAACTGTTTTAATTCTGTTCAACTTTCGGTGAAAACAAATCACAGATTCTTTAAGTGATAGATTGTCAGTATTTTTCGTAAACACCAAAAATCGGTTGA
>Ga0302292_1000674_pt1 | contig 23386 bp, 21 predicted proteins | sample III_Fen_N2_1_FD_194553 | JGI IMG/M metagenome (GOLD analysis project Ga0302292, IMG submission 194553) | Peat permafrost microbial communities from Stordalen Mire near Abisko, Sweden - III_Fen_N2_1 | ecosystem: Environmental > Terrestrial > Soil > Wetlands > Permafrost | place: Sweden: Abisko...
GATATTTTCCTTCCAGAAAATATGCAGAGAGCTATGGCGAAAGAAGCTGAAGCAGAAAGAGAGAGAAGAGCCAAGATAGTTGCAGCTGAAGGAGAATTTCAAGCAGCTGAGAAGCTAGGACAAGCAGCAGATTTAATTTCAAAACATCCAGTAGCATTACAACTACGAACTTTGCAGACTATGGCAGAAATTAGTGTTGAGAAGAATTCTACCATCATTTTTCCAGCTCAATTTATGACAACTGTTCAAGAAGCAATGAAGTTAATAAAGGAGGATATGTAAAGAGATAATGTTTCTTAAATAAATGCCCCGCAGGTTTCACTGCGGGGCATTTATGCTATAATAGACCTATTGAAAGTCGTTTTATTAATTAAATTATATAAATCATATGTCAATTTTATACATCGTTTTAGCAGTGGTTGTTGCTCTCGTTTTATTCTTAATTTATAAATATAATAGTTTTGTTACATTAAAAACTCGCACACAAGAGGCTTGGGCAGATATTGATGTCCAGCTTAAGCGTCGTTATGATTTGATTCCGAACCTAGTAAATACTGTGAAAGGTTATGCTAGTCATGAATCTGCTACTTTTGAGAAAATTACAGAAGCTCGATCAAAAGCTATGCAAGCAGGAAGTATGGCTGAGAAAGGGGAAGCAGAAAATGCTCTTACTGGAACTTTGAAATCTCTTTTTGCTATATCAGAAGCTTATCCAGAATTGAAAGCTAATACAAATTTCTTACAACTTCAAAATGAATTATCAGATACAGAAAATAAAATTATGGCTTCACGCCGATTTTACAACGGTAACGTTCGTGACTTCAATACAGGTGTTGCTATGTTCCCAGGTAATATTGTTGCAGGTATGTTTAAATTCACAACAATGGAATTCTTTGAACTTGAACAAGACAGTAAAGAGAAAAATCCTGTAGAAGTTAAATTCTAAAAGTTAGTATGGCAACTCTGTATACGCAACAATCAAATAATGTCTGGAAGACTTGGATGCTTATGAGTGTTTTCTTTGTGATAGTAATTCTACTTGGTTTTGTATTTTCACGAATGTATGGGAATCCAAATATTCTTTATATTTTTGTAATTTTCTCTGTCGGTATGAATATTGTCAGTTATTGGTATTCAGACAAGATTGCATTATCACTCGCTAAAGCGAAGCCCGCTACACGTGAAGAATATTTTGACTTCTATACTATCGTAGAGAATTTAGCAATTACTGCAGGTCTTCCAATGCCACGAATTTATGTGATAGAGGATCCGTCTCCAAATGCTTTTGCGACAGGACGTGACAAGAATCACGCTGTAGTTGCTGTGACGACAGGTTTACTTTCTATTATGAATAAGACAGAGCTTGAAGGGGTTGTTGCTCATGAGATGAGTCATATAGGGAACAAAGATATGCTTCTTTCTACTGTTGCTGTTGTGCTTGTTGGTTTCGTTGCAATTATTTCAGATATGATGATTCGGATGTCTTTCTTTGGAGGTAATCGTGATGATAGAGAAGGGAATGGAGTTTTTATGATAATAGGAATACTAGTTGCGATTCTTGCTCCTATTGCTGCGACTCTTATACAGCTTGCAATCTCTCGTAAGAGGGAATACTTGGCAGATGCCTCAGGAGCGCTTCTTACACGCTATCCAGAAGGTTTAGCAAGTGCCTTAGAGAAGATATCTAAATATGGTAGACCAATGCAAACTCAGTCTAGTGCTATAGCTCATTTATATATTGCCAATCCTCTTGGAACAGGTGCTTTTGCTAAAAAGGCCAATAATTTATTCTCCACTCATCCTCCAGTAGAAGAAAGAATTAAAAGATTAAGAGGAAGTTTATAGTATTAGACTATGTTTTTTATCTTAAGATAAGTAGTAAAAATTTAAAATATTTAGTATGATACACCCAGATGTTCTTTTTAGAATGTGGGTTTTTATTATTAATCCCCACATGTTTATAGCTAAATAAGTTTCTTCGGAAATTTATCGGCTTACCCCGAGCTTCGGCTCGGGTTAAGGATGGTTCGCATAGTGGTCTAGTGCGCAGTCCTGGAAAGACTGTATACCTGAAAGGGTATCGAGGGTTCAAATCCCTCACCATCCGCAGATTTTTTAAACCACAATAAATTAAATGAAAAAATATTTTTTATATTTTATAATAATTTCAGGTATCCTTATTTTAGTCTTTTTCTTTGCACATACTAATCCAGTCAAAAAGAATATTAATGTATTAAAGTCTGTAATTATTGCTCCCGTAGTTACACCAGCAAAATCTTTTACTATTCTCATTGTTCCTGGTCACGACACTGACACTGGCGGAGCGAGTTTTAAAAATATTTATGAAAGGAATCTGGTGGTGGATGTAGCTGATAACATTTCTACACTTCTTAATAAAGATTCAAAATATAAGGTTATCGTTGCTAGGAACAAGCAAGTTTGGAATCCTATTTTTGCTAATTATTTTATAGATAAAGAGCGAGCTATCCTTGATTTTAAGAATCAGCACCAAGTATTTAATAAACTTCTTATTGCTTCTGGCCAGAAAAAAGCTATTTCTGATAGTGCTACACATTCTATTGTTGATCAAAAAACAGCCATTGAACTTTATGGTATCAACAAATGGGCAGATGAAAATAATGTTGATCTTATTATTCATCTCCATTTTAATAGTAGTTCAAGAAAGAATATGAATTTACCTGGAACATATCATGGGTTTGATATGTTTATACCAGAAAGTCAACGAGTGAATTCTGTTACTTCGCGAGTCATAGCAGAAGATATTTATAAAGAATTACAAAAAAAGTTTACTCCAGAAAGTAATAGTAAGCATAATAGTTTATTTGAAGACCAGAGTTTGATTGCTTTGGGAGCATCTGATACGCTTACAAAACCAGCAATACTTATTGAGTATGGTTATATATATGAAAAGATGTTGCAGTCTACTATAACTAGAGAAAAAGCATTAGAACAAATGGCAGAGCAAACTGTGGCAGGAATACAAGATTATTTTCATTAGCATCTTTTATGTTTATTGTTGTATAATATAGGTATGGAATTAAACATTGATCAAAAGTTAGATGAGATTAATAAAAAGGTAGAAGCAGTATATGTTTCGGTTGAGAAAACTCGAAAGTATTTTAAATGGACAATGATTATAACGATAGCCTGTCTTGTTATTCCGCTTATTGCACTTATGTTTGTCATCCCATCTTTTATGACAAATTATGTTGGGCAGATTCAAAGTTTAAGTTTATAACGAGTATATGGATAGAAAACAGATAATAACAGTTAAAAATTTAACAAAAAAGTTTGGGGATGTCACCGCAGTAGATGATATTTCTTTTTCTGTAGGTGAAGGAGAAATTTTTGCTTTTCTTGGTCCTAATGGTGCCGGTAAATCAACGACAATAAAAATTTTGACGACATTACTTACTCCGACGACTGGTGAAGTTTCAATAAATGGTAATGATCCGACAGTCAATCCAGATTTAGTAAGAAGAAGTTTCGGTATAGTTTTTCAAGATACAAGTTTAGACGATGAATTAACAGCTTGGGAGAATATGGAATTCCATGGAGTTTTATACGATGTCCCTAAGAAACTACGCCGAGAAAGGATTGAACAGTTATTAAAATTTGTTGAACTTTGGGATCGCAAAGATAGTTTAGTGAAAGAATTTTCAGGTGGAATGAAAAGAAGATTAGAGATTGCTCGTGGGCTACTTCATCATCCTAAAATTATTTTTCTAGATGAGCCGACTCTTGGTCTTGATCCGCAAACGAGGAATCACATGTGGGAATATTTGAAAGATTTAAATAAAAAAGAGGGGACGACAATATTTTTTACCACACACTATATGGAAGAAGCCGATCGTATAGCAGACAGAATTGCAATTATTGATCATGGTAAGATTATTGCTTCTGGGACATCTAGAGAATTAAAAGAGAAGACAGGGAAAGATTCTTTAGAAGATGCTTTTCTTTCTCTAACAGGGAATACTATCAGAGATGATTCTGCTTCTTCAGTAGATAATATGCGAGCTCATCGTCGAATGTGGAAAAGATAATAAAATTTAAAATATGAAAATATATATTCTTTGGTTAAGACAAATAAAAAGATATCTTCGTTCAAAATCAAGAATTTTGGGTTCTTTAGCTCAACCCCTACTTTTCTTACTTGCTATGGGTTATGGTTTTGGTTCTGTATTTCAAAGGGCAGGTGAAGGTAATTATATAAACTTTTTAGCTCCTGGAATTATTGGTATGAGTATAATTTTTACGTCAGTTTTTACTGGGATAGAAATTATTTGGGATCGTCAATTTGGTTTTTTGAAAGAAATGATGGTTGCTCCGATGTCACGTTTAAATATTATGATTGGTAGGACAGTTGGAGGAGCGACAGTCGCGACGATGCAAGGAGTTATCGTTCTTTTTCTCTCAATTCTTTTTGGTTTTCATCCTTATAGTGTGGTAGGGATATTTCTTGTAATTCCAGTTATGTTTTTAGTTGCTTTACTTTTCACAGCTCTTGGGACGATGATTGCTTCTCTTCTTGATGATATGCAAGGTTTTCAATTGATTATGAATTTCCTTATTATGCCATTATTTTTTCTTTCTGGAGCACTTTTTCCTTTAGATGGGTTACCAAAAGCTTTATCTATAATAGCCAAACTTGATCCACTTTCATATGGAGTTGATGCTTTTCGCTCTTTACTTATAAATTCTAGTCATTATGGATTAGGAGTTGATTTAGTTGTCTTATCTCTAATAACAGCTATTTTTCTTGGTCTAGGTGGTTACTTCTTTAAAAAGATTCAGATTTAATCTTTTTAAATTTAAATAATTTATTATTCAACTTGCACTTTTATATTTGTGCGTTCATTTTTTACTTTAATGAAGAGTGCCGATATTGCACCGATAAAGACGATGATAGAAGATATCAAGAAGACATGAACGTAAGCATTTACGTCTGCTTTTAATGTAATTAATGTTATGAATTCATTTATAATAGATGGATTGTGACTAGAGAGTGTGCTGAATTGATTTATTTTTAATAAATTAGATTCAGTCGCATTACTTAAAATTGTGGCAAAGATAGCAATACCGAAAGCTCCAGCAATATTTCTGACTAATGCTAGAACAGAAGAAGCTATTCCTATTTCATGCTCATCAACAACAGAAGCGATAATATTTGTTCTTTGTGCCATACCAAATCCTAAACCGAGAGCCATAACTGTAAGTGGAATGATAAGGTCAAGAGCAGTTGATCTAGGATCAATCCAAGTGAACATAAATAATCCAATAGAAGCTACTATAGTACTAATGAAAATAATATAGCGTGATTGAACTTTCCCCGTGAAAGAACCGCCGATAGGGGAAGCTACCATCATTGCTACTGCCATTGGTATAAATAGATAACCACTTTCTGATGCAGAATATCCTAGGAATGTTTGAGCGAAAATTGGTAATAAGAATAATCCACCCATCATTCCCATAAAGACAATGAAATTGTTAAATAGAGTATTGACAAAAGCTGGGATTTTGAAAAACTTCAAATCTACAATTGGGTCTTTTGCTTTTTTTTCTATTTTTATAAAAATTGTGAAGAGTATGACGATTGAAAAATAACAGATGAAAGCAGCAAGAGAGAACCAACCCCAATCAAGTCCTTTATCAAGAATAAGCACAAGTCCTGAGAGAGCTCCACCTAGTGTGATAGATCCCCACCAATCAAAATATTTTGTTTTTACAGAAGAGACAGATTCTTTAATAAAACGTGAAGCCATTATAATACCAAGGATTCCAATTGGTAAATTTATCAAGAAAACGGATTGCCATCCGAAATTATCAATAAGTGGTCCACCAATTAACGGCCCAAAGACCACAGCTGCTGCAAAAGATGAAGACCAGATTCCGAGGGCTTGAGCACGATCTTTTCCTTTTTTGAAAGTTACTGCGATGATTGCCATTGCAGTTGGATAGTCGGCCGAGCCAGCTATAGCTTGAATTACACGAAAGACAATCATTGAAGTTAGGTTCCACGCAAAACTAGCAAGAACAGAACCAAAAATAAAAATTGAAAGTCCTATGATATAAACTTTTTTTCTTCCGATAGTATCTCCAAGTTTTCCCCAAATAGGGACGAAAATTGCATTAGCTAAAATATAAGCGGTAGCAATCCAGCCAGCTGAAGCTACAGAAATACCAAAGGTATTAATCATCTTTGGTAAAGCCAAGTTCACTATTGTCCCATCAAGTCGTCCTAGAAATGTCCCTATAATAACAGTTCCAAGAATCCACCAACGCAGTTTGTTTGGTTCTTCTTGTTTCATATTTATTTAGTGAAGATAGTAATTTTTGAAGACATTCCTATTTTAATTTCTTTATATTTTTTTGTATCAAAACGAACTTTAACATCAAATTGTTTTGTTACTCTTTTATCAGAAATATTGAAAACGATACTAGATTCGTCAGATATTTGACTTACTTCATCTACAATTCCTTCATATTTTTTATTTCCAAAAGTATCAATAGTAAATATTACAGGTTGTCCAATTTTAATATTTTCTAATCCTTTGTTTTCATCTATTTTAGCTACGACTCGTTCTTCGTTTGTATTTATCATTGAGACTACGGGTTGTCCGGATGTAAAAATTTGTCCCTCTTGATGATTAACAGAGACCACGATACCATCTACTTTTGATGTAATTATTTCATTTCCAACTTTTGCTACTTGTGTATTGGCACTTATACTATCTCCAACGTTTACGTAAATTTCTTCAAGATTTCCGGGTATGGTAGGGGAGAGACTAATAATAGGAGCAACTACTGATGCATTGTCAGTTTTTATTTGGCCTGTAGTCATTTTCCAAAATACAAAGATACCTAGTAGCAATAAAAGTATTATTATTCCAGATAAGCTTTTGACCCATGATTTTGAAAAAATACTTTTTTTAATAGCTTTTTCAATTACTTTTTCTTCTTTTTTTATTTGTTCTATATCCATAAATTTATAATTATTTTAATTTAACTATTAGACTGATAGCTTTTTGGTTTGCGGCTATTATTTCACCAGGATTGATATTGATGACAGATACGACTCCATCAATAGAAGCATATATGAAATTATTATTATATGCACCTTGAGCGACTTGCATTGCTCCAAAAGCAGATGCGACATCTTCAGGTCGGGCACTTGCTTGTTTTAAAGCTAATGTAGAATTTGCTTGGTCTAGACTTGCTTGTGCCAAGCTTACAAGTCTTGTTTGTGCTTCAAGAGCTGATTGATACGCATTATAGTTTGCGAGGTAATTCCCAGCTTTTTTATTAGGAATATTTATAATCCAATCCGTTACATTTATACTTGTATTACTAGGAAATTTAATATATAAACCTGAGTTTCCAATAGGTTGAGCTACGATTGTGTTACTAATACCATCCCCATTTGTAAGTCCTGTCGCGGTAAAGCTTGTTCCTCCGACACTGTAATAAGAATTTAAATTAATCGCACCTTCTTTCTCCAAGTTATAAGTTCCACTAATAATAGGAGCTATATAATCACTTGTGCCATCTTTAGGGATAGCTTCTAGTGTAGAGTTGAGCATATTGTTATAAGCATTTTTTACAGAAAGATCTTGTTGCTTCTTCGTATTTTCTAAATTTATCTCAGCTGTTTTTACGGCAGACTTTGATACTTCAATATCTGCATTAGTTGCTCCATTTAGTATTTTTGTATAGTTTGCTTTTGCTATCTCAAGAGTCCCAAGTGCATCAGTAGAGTCCAAGCTTGCAAGTATTTGCCCTTTTTTCACCATATCTCCATTTTTTACAGAGACAGAGTTTACCCTTCCTCCTTTAGGGAAAGCTAAATTTATCACTTCACCATCTTTAAAATTTTCCGAATTTAGACTTGTTGAGTCAACATTAGTATCACTAAGTTCAACCTTAGGAGTAATTCCAAGATTTTTATATGCTAGGAATCCTACTATTAACACAAATATAAATGTTACAGGGATAACAATTTTTGGACGTTCTAAAATTTTTATAATTTTTTGTTTCATATGTTTTATTCTTTAATGATAATATTGATTATTTTAATAAGTTGCTTTTTGTCTTCATTGTTTAACTTAAAGAAAAGATTTTTTAAGACGGTTAATTTTTTATCTTTTAAAGAAGAGAAGAGTTTAAAGGTTTTTGGAGTGACTACCATTTTGACAATCCTACGATCCTTTTCACTAGTTTGCCTCTTTAAATAATTTTTATCACACAACGGGTCAACGATACTTGTGACGGAAGGGGGAGTGATATGTAGTTTACTAGCGATGTCTTTCATTGTAGGATTACCTTTTTCTAATACAAAAAGTAAAACTTCAAGTTGAGACGGGGTGAATTGTAACTTTTTTGCTTGTTTATACATCTCATCTACCATCTTGTGGTGGAAGGAGAGTATTGCATTTTCTAGGTCTTTTTCTATAATCATAATAATATTTACTTATTTTTAAAATAGTTAGACAACCTAACTATTAGATAACCTTACCATATTATTAATATTTAAGCAAGTGCTTTTTTATAGGTTGAAGATACACTAAAAATGATTGACAAATAAGGTTAACTATGCTACCATGCAGTAAGTAATTGTTCCTTGATATATTTGATTTTTAGTTTGGAAAAACAAGATTTTTCAAGCTTCTTTGTTCTTAAGGAAGTTTAGAAAATCTTGTTTTAGTTACTCACTATAAATCATTTTAAAATGAAAAAGACGTTTTTGTTTTTTGTTCTGCTTTTACTTGGGCACCTTTTGGGCTCTTGTAAAAAGACTATTGCGGAAGAACCAAAACCAGCTGTTTTGGTTAGGTTGATTGAGCCTAACCCAGCATCTCTGCTGGTAAAAGGCTTCGCTTATATGGGAATAACAAATCTTAAAGTTTTTGAGTTTAGCTATGAAGCTAAAAATGGAAGTTTTGAGGCGACGAATATCCCAATACTTTTCTGGGTTTCAGAAAAGGTTCGTGATGTTCGTGATGTTATTAACTCAGTCACGCTAATTTTGGAAGGTGACACGGTAGCTCTTAATACACCTTTTGTTTACGAGGGCTATAATGTTTGTCTTAATTTTGTTCTTAACCCTAATGGGAAAATTGTTAATGGGAAAATTATTAAAGGTATTCTTTTTGTGAATGTAAACAGGATGGATGAATACATCTTTCCATCAGGGACAAGGATTAAGATATCCATTGACCCATTAAAAAGAAGACCTGGAATTATTGACCAGAATAACGATTCAATACAGGTTAATGGGGCCGCACGTGGCCCCGAAATAACTTTTGTATTTAATTAATTTGTGATTCTAATTTTAAGAGTTGAGGCTGTACGATCAAAAGTACAGCCTTAATTTTTGCCTAATTGTTTTTTAAGGTATACTAATATATGTAGTTAATGATTATTTTATGCACAGAATCAAACGAATTATGATTATATTTTTGTCTATCATTTTTATATTATTTATCTCTGTTTTTATTTATATGCAATTACCAGAATTTGGTAAGGCTCCTTATGGAGCAAGTTTAGAGAAAGTTTTAAAATCTCCCCATTATATAAATGGAGCTTTCCAAAATAGTGTTGTATCTCCTGTGATGACAAATGATGGAAATGTTTTTTCTATTTTTAAAAAGTTTATCTCAAACGACAATACACCTAAAAGTTCTATACCATCAATAAAGACTAATTTACTCAATTTAGATCCGAAAGAAAATATTTTAGTTTGGTTTGGACATTCATCTTATTTTATGCAAATAGACGGGAAGAAATTTTTAGTGGACCCAGTTTTAAGTGGAAGTGCTTCGCCATTTTCTTTTATAATTAAAGCATTTAAAGGTTCTGACATTTATAAACCAGAAGATATTCCAGATATTGATTATCTTATTATTACACACGACCATTGGGATCATCTTGATTATAAAACAATTGTTAAATTGAAACCGAAAATTAAAAATATTATTACTCCACTCGGTGTCGGAAGTGATTTTATATATTGGGGTTTTGATAAAAATATTGTGACAGAGACAGATTGGGGAGATACGACTAAATTAACAGATGGATTTACTATAAATACTACAGAGTCTCATCATTTTGGAGGAAGAACATTTAAACGTAACAATACACTTTGGGCTTCGTATGTATTACAAACTCCAAGTTTAAAAATATTTTTAGGGGGTGATAGTGGTTATGGTCCACATTTTAAAGAAATTGGTGAAAAGTTTGGACCTTTTGATTTAGCAATTTTAGAAGATGGACAATATAATAAGAGTTGGAAATATATTCATATGGTTCCAAACGAGACTTTGCAAGCAGGGAAAGATTTAGAAGCGAAAAGAATTCTTCCAGTTCATAATTCAAAATTTAAATTAAGTGTTCACCCTTGGAAAGAACCTTTAGAGATGATTACAGAATTAGATAAAAGTGTTGGTATACCATTAGTTACTCCTATGATAGGGGAAAAGGTGAATTTAAAAGATAATACACAGAAATTTACAGAATGGTGGAAGGGGTTAAGGTAAAAAATTTAAAATACATCTAGAATTATAATTAGAAGGTAGGTTAGGATTAATAGTGAGAAGACAATTATTCCACCGAAAAGTTTTTCGGCGGCGTATTTACTTTCATTGAAGAAATCAGCTAGGAATGGATAACGTGCTGTTAATTTGTTAAACCAAATTTTACTATTTAAGTATTCAACAAATAGGAAGCTATTTGCACGGAATGAAGTTTTGATAGATACTCCTCGTTTTTTAATTAGCCAATAAATTATAGTAATAGTTAAAATTATTATTAATATTAAAGTCATTCCCTTTGACCACCTTTTGAAGATAGTTATTATCAAAGTTCCAGAGAAATATCCAAGGAAAACATTTAACATTGCCCAAGAAATTCCTGAAAGAATATTCCAGAAAATAAATGGACGTCTTTCCATTCGTGATAATCCGGCAATGAAGGGGATGATGGCGCGTATTGGTCCAAAGAAACGACCCCAGAAAATACTTTTATTTCCATATCGTTTGAAAAATTTTTCTCCATGAAAAATTAAAGTTTTGTTAATTATTCCTTTTCTTTTTATATAGTCTCCGCCCCATCTACCTAGTGAGTAACTAAAGAAGTCTCCAACAATTGCACCAATACTTGCAAAAAATATTATATTCCAAATGCTTAAATATCCTTGAGAGGCTAAAAGTCCACCAACTGATATAAGAGTTGCTCCTGGAACAAAGATGCCAATAAGTGGAGCAGATTCTATGAAGGCTAAAACGAAAAATATCCAGTTGCCAAGCCATGCGAATTGCACCAAAAGATTTGTAAGTAAAGTAATATTAGGCATATAAAATAATGATGTATAACTATATAGAGTATATCATTTTATAGAAATAACGTTTAAATTTAGATATTCACTGAAATATCTTTACTATCTATTATTTTTATAGTATAATTATAGCATTAGATTACTCATTAAGTTTTTAACATTACGCCAAGCGAGAAGTATTATCTCTAATAATAATACACTTACTAAGATCGAGCAGGCCAAAAATAAAAAGGTATCCTCTTTTTAGGCAAGTTTATAACTTGTTTAGACATTTAGTGTCTCTGTAAAGATTAAGGATAAATCAATATATTAATTAACTAAAAATAAAATTATGAATAAAAAAATAATCGGTGTTCTGGTTCTGTTTATGTTTTGTTTAATTGGTTCAAATACAGTCTTAGCGGCAGGTCCTGCTACTGTAAATTTACGTTCAGCAGGAAACTTCATCTTACTATCAAAAACTGCAATTTCCACTACTGGGACTACAGCTATTACAGGTGATATTGGTGTTAGTCCAGCAGCTGCGACTTATATAACTGGATTTTCTCCAACGATGAATAGTTCAAACAAGTATTCAACCTCAATTTATGTAACTGGTAAAATTTATGCAGCAAATTATGCTGTTCCAACTCCTAGTTATATGACTACAGCTGTGAGTGATATGCAGACAGCGTATGTTGATGCAACAGGAAGAGCATTACCAGATTTTACAAATTTATATTCTGGTAATTTAGGTTCACAAAGTCTTGTTCCTGGTTTGTATAAATTTACTACAGGAGTAACCATTCCTACAGATCTTACTCTAACAGGTGGTCCAAGTGATGTTTATATATTTCAAATAGATGGTAACTTGAGTATAGCTTCAGCTACAAAGATATTGCTTCCTAATGGAGCATTGTCTTCAAATATTTTTTGGGCAGTTGCAGGGACTACAACATTGAATACAACTTCAACATTTGAAGGTATAATTTTAGCTGGTCCAGCTACTTCTACAATAGCCATGAATAATGGTGCAACTTTGCATGGTAAAGCTTTAGGGCAGAAAGATATCACGCTAGATGCAAATATTATCAGTGGAGTTGTTAGTGTTGTAAATCCTCATCTTACTGTTACAAAAGTAGTAGTAAATAATAATAGTGGAACAAATGTTGTTTCAGACTTTCCATTATTTGTAGGAGCGACTTCTGTTATTTCTGGAGTATCAAATAGTTTTCCTGCAGGAGATTATGTTATAACCGAGACTACAAATTCTGGTTATAATCAATCTTTCTCTGGTGATTGTGATACCAATGGAAATATAACTCTTTATTCAGGTATTGATATGACTTGTACAATAACAAATGATGATATTGCAGAAGTAAGTCATAGTAGTGGTGGAGGTACGACTTATGGCTGTAAAGATCCAACCGCTACAAATTATAATGCTTTTGTATCCAGTAACCCTTCTCTTTGTGTGTATGCAAATACTGTAAAAGCTGTGGTAACTACTCCAGTAGTAGCACAAACTCCTGTTATAATTCCTAAACTTCCTAAGACAGGCTTTCCTCCACAAGAGAAATGGTATGAATCTCTACTAAATAATATTTTAAATTTATTTAGATAAAAATATAAATAAAATAGAGGCCATATAGGTCTCTATTTTATTATTAAATTAAATATGCAAAAATTAAAAATCTTTTTAAAAAAAGAAAAACCATCTGGATTAATTATAGCTATAATTTTTATCTTTTTTGTTGGAACTATCTTTTTTGTTTCATTTAAAACAACAAGAAATAATAAAACTTTTGTAGAATCAACTACTGTTGTTGAAGCTAAAACTATTAAGATAAAAGATAATCCAACGAAATTAGAAATTCCAAGTATTAAAGTTAGTTCAAATATTGAGTCTATCGGGCTCACCTCAAGCGGAGCGATGGATGCACCTGTTGGTCCTTCTGATACAGGCTGGTATAACCTAGGTCCTATCCCAGGAGAAATTGGAAGTGCTGTTATTGATGGTCATTCAGGTTTTAAAGGTGGAGTTTCTGCTGTATTTGATAATTTATATAAAATAAAAGTTGGAGATAAAGTAAATGTTATAAATGATAAAGGTATCACAACTACTTTTATTGTTCGTAAAATATCTAAATATGATCCAGATGCAAATGCGACAGAAGTATTTTCTTCGACGGATAGTAAAGCACATTTAAATCTCATAACTTGTACTGGAGATTGGAATGCTATCACAAAAAGTCACACTAGTAGACTTGTTGTATTTACCGATAAAATATAATTGAAAAATTATTTAAAAAACTATCACAAAATAAATATTGTGATAGTTTTTTGAATTTTAGTAATTTTATGCTATAATATATAAATAATTTTGACCTTATTCTGTAGGGTCTCTTTATTTTATAGGTTAATTAATACACGTATATATATGATTAAAAAAACAAAAATTGTAGCAACTATAGGTCCAGCCACTTCTTCAGCAGAGACGCTCTCCAAGCTTTTAAAAGCAGGTTTAAATGTTGTTCGATTAAATTTTTCACACGGAGATTTTAGAGAACATCAAGAGAAAGTAGACAATTTTAAAATTGCAATGAAAGAGACTGGTATAACAGGGGCAATAATGCAAGATTTATCTGGCCCTAAAATTCGTTTAGGAGAATTTAATACAGAAACAGTTATTTTAAAAGAAGGGAATAATATCACTATTACAACAGAAAAAATAATTGGTAATGAAAAAAAAGTTTCTATCAATTATCCTTTATTTGCGTCTGAAGTTAAGAAAGGAGATAAAATAATGGTAGATGATGGTAAAAAGAGATTTGAAGTTATAAGTATAAAAGGCAATGAAGTTTTATGTAAGATTTTAGTAGGAGGCGAGACGAAAGGGCGCCGTGGAGTGAACCTTCCAGATTCAGATATTTCCGTAAGTTCTCTTACAGAGAAAGATAAGAAAGATATAGATTTTGGAATAAAAAATAAAGTAGATTTTTTTGCTTTTTCTTTTGTTCGAACACCTGCCGATGTTGTTGAGTTACGTGAAATATTAAAAAAGAGAAAATCAAAAGCTTTGATAATTGCTAAAATAGAAACTCCTCAAGCCGTCCGGAATATTGATGCAATATTGGAGCTTTGTGATGGTTTGATGGTTGCTCGCGGAGATTTAGCGATAGAAGTTCCAGCAGAGAAAGTCCCGATGATTCAAAAGATGATTATAAAGAAATGTAATGAACAAGGTAAATTTGTTATTACCGCAACTCAAATGCTTGAATCTATGATTAAGAGTCCAGTGCCAACTCGTGCCGAAGTTTCTGATATTGCAAATGCGATACTAGACGGGACAGACGCGGTAATGCTTTCAGAAGAAACGACATTAGGATTGTTCCCAATAGAAGCAGTAAAGATGATGAGTAAAGTTGCTTTTGATATAGAACATAATTATCCAGAAAGACAATTAATACCTAAAGCAGAAAGAGGAGAAAGAAGTATTACTGATTCAGTAACCGGTTCAGTAGTAAAGATCGCACATGATTTAGACGCAAAAGCGATAATAGCCTTGACGAAGACTGGGTATACGGCTCGTATGATTTCTCGCCATAAACCTGAATCAATTATAATTGCTGTATCCTATGATGTCGCGACTTATCACCAGTTAAATATTTCTTTTGGATGTTTGCCTGTTTTAATAGATGAATATAAAGAAGTCTCAAATGCTTTTAAAAGTATTAAAGAATATTGTTTAAAGAATAAAATATTAAGTAAAGGAGACAGAGTTGTAATAGTAGCTTGTTCGTCGAGAGAGTTGAAGGATATTTCTGCTAATGCAATAATAGTGGAGACGGTATAACTAATTGTGTTACAATTAAATTGTTATGGCACATCAAGGGAACGCATGGGATAGGGAATATAAAAATCCATTATTGGTAACCAAAAATGAAGGTCCACAAGCTGATACTTTGCGTTTTTTTAAATTTTTAAAGAAAAAACAAAAATATAGAGTAGAAGATAAGGTTGTATTAGATTTAGGTTGTGGAACAGGTAGAAACTCAAATTATTTGGCAGATTTAGGAAACAAGGTTATTGGAATTGAAATTTCAAAGACGGCTCTTCATTTAGCTAAAATTCGTGCAAATGATATGGGAGTTAATGTAGATTATAGATTGGGTGATATAGGAGAGAAATATGATATACCTGATAATTCTGTGGATGTAATTTTAGATGTAACTTCTTCAAATTCACTTGATGAAAAAGGTAGAATTATTTATTTAGAAGAAATGAATCGTGTTTTGAAAAATGGTGGATATATTTTTGTTAGGGCTTTATGTAAAGATGGCAATAAAAATGTAAAGAATTTATTAAAACAAAGTCATGGTAGGGAATACGATACTTATGTTATAAAAGAGATAGGTCTTACAGAAAGGGTATTTTCTCGTGAAGATATTATAAAAATATACAGTCAATATTTTAAAATATTAAGTTTAGAAAAGAAGACAGGGTATTCAACCTTCAATAATCGCATATATAAACGTGATTATTGGCTTATTTATCTCCAAAAATAAATAGTGCTATAATGCTTTTATGGATAAAAAAGGAAGTATTGGAGTGTTTGATTCAGGGCTTGGAGGGCTTTGGGTTCTTAAACATTTGAGGGAACAAATGCCAGAATATGACTATGTTTTTCTTGGTGATCAGTTGAATGTTTCTTATGGAAATAAAACTACTGATGAACTTTTTACTTTGGCTACAAAAGCACTGGATTATTTATATGGAAAGAAAAATTGTATAGGAGTAGTGCTTGCTTGCAATACTATCAGCTCAACTATTTATGATAGACTTCGTATTTGGAAAGATGAGAAATATTTTGGAAGAATTCTTTTTGGTATTGTTCGTCCGACAGTAGAATCTTTAAGGAATGATGATACGGTCGCTATTTTTGCAACTACTCGGACATGTGAATCAGAAGTCTATGAGAAATTTTTAAAGGATAATTTGAAGAGTTATATTAAAACTCCTATGCCTGAATTGGCAGGGTTAATAGAAAATGGAGGTGACACTTTTAATTATATAAATTCTTTTAAAGACAAAATTTCAAATGATATTAAAAGAGGCGCGTTACTTTGCACTCATTATGGAATAGTCCGAGATGATTTTAAAAAAGTTTTCCCTGATATAAAAGAGTGGGTGTATCAAGAAGATTTGATACCTAAATATTTGAAAGAGTATTTTGTAGAATTTCCTGACAGAGAAGCATTTTTTTCACACAATAAAACCCTTTCAATCTTAGTTACTAAAGAAACTGACACTTTTAAGAAATTTACAAAAGAGTGGTTTGGAAATGAAACAATACCTCTAGTTATCAATTTATAAATGCTATAATAATCATATGAGTAACTCTAATTTTGATGAAGCGTATAAGAAATTAAACCCAAAACAAAAGCTTGCTGTGGATACGGTAGATGGCCCTGTGATAGTGATAGCAGGCCCAGGAACAGGGAAGACTCAGATATTAGCTCTTAGAATAGGTAATATTTTAAAGAAGACGGATACAAATGCCGATAGTATTTTGTGTCTTACTTTTACGAATTCTGGAGTTTCTGCTATGAAGAAAAGACTGGAAGATTATATAGGAGTTGATTCTAAAAAAGTTGCGGTTTCTACTTTTCACAGTTTTGCTTATAGTCTTATTGAGAAGCATTATGAGTTACTAGATTTTCCTAAGATGCCAGAACTTTTGTCAGATAATGAAGCTGTATTTTTGGTAGACGATATATTAAATAATAATGATTGGGAATATATCTCTCCTCGAGGTAATCCTGCTATGTATTTTAATGATTTAAAACAATTAATTTCAATTCTTAAACGTGAACGTATATCTGCAGATGATTTTCAAATTCTTATAGAAAAAGATATTAAAAATTTGAAAGAGAATGAAGAGAATATTTCTACTCGTGGTGAAAGTAAAGGTAAACTTAAAAAAGAAACAGAAAAGAAAATTGAGCAATTAAATAAAACTCGTGAGGTTGTAGCTTTTTATAAACTTTATGAGAAAAATAAAAAGGAGTTATCTTTTATTGATTATGATGATGTCTTAGAGTATGCAGTAAAGCTTGTAGAAGAGTATGAAGATATAAGGAGTGATATACGTGAAAATTATTTATATGTATTAGTAGATGAACACCAAGATTCAAGTGGAGTCCAGAATGGTTTTCTTAAGGCTGTTTGGCAAGACATTGAAAGTCCAAATATTTTTGTTGTTGGGGATGATCGTCAGCTTATATATGCTTTTTCTGGTGCATCATTAACTTATTTTGAAGAATTTTCACATATTTTCGGTCTCGCAAAGTTAATAGTTCTTACCGAAAATTATCGTTCAACTAGACCGATACTTTCTATCGCAGATTCTTTACTTAAAAGTTCTATCACAAATGAGAAATTAAATAGTAATAGAAAAGGTGATACCAAGATAATGCTTAATAGTTACTCTTACCCCCGGGATGAGATTATTGGTGCAGGACTTTATTTTAAACAAAAAATAGAAGAAGGTGTAGACCCTAGTGAGTGTGCTTTATTGGTTCCTAAAAATTATAATGTTCGTTCGGCAATTTCTATTTTATCTCTTATGGGACTTCCAGTTTCTTCAGGTAAAAGTCTCTCACTATTTTCTGTATTGGAAGGTGATTTTTTCCGAAGAGTGTTAGGATTAATGGTTAATCCATCGGATTCTATTTTATTATCAAAATCTTTATTTGATAAAACAAGTGGAGTGCCTTATCTTTTAGCTCATAATTTTTTAAAGAATACAAAACCAGATAAATTGACAATTGAAGAATTAATTTCTTGTGGTAACGACAATAGTCTTTTTGCCGGAGAGAATCCAATTGGAAAATGGGGAAAGATTTTACAAGGCTGGGTTAATAATCTAAGAGGAGAGTTGCCTAGTAGTATTGTAAGTCATATAGGTAATGAACTTTTGATAAACACATCAAAAGATAGTGATGAACTTTTGACTAGAGTAGAGATTGTTCGTAGCTTTATACATTTAGCAATGCTTTTTGAGGAGAAAAATAAGAAGATAGAATTGGCTTCATTTTTAGAATATATAGATAGGCTTGAATCTTATAATACTCATATAGAACTTGCTAAATTTGGAAATGATTCTGGTATCAAGGTGATGACCTTACATAAATCAAAAGGTTTAGAATATGAATGTGTTTGGGTTGCTCATATAAATGAAGAGACTTTAATGTCCGAGAAAAAAGGCGGATTTAGTTTACCTGAAAAAATTAAAGAGCATATGAGTAAAAGAAGTGTAGAAGTAGCTAAGAGAGAACTTTATGTTGCTATAACTCGTTCAAAAGAATTTTGTGTTTTATCTTATGCAGAAGAAAATTATAATGGCAGTCGTATGGAGCTTGCTTCTATAATTTCCGATTTAGAAGATATACATTTTGTTAAAAAAAGTAGTGAAGAAACAGAAAAAGAAATTCTTGCAAATGGACCCGAAAGTTACGTATTGATAAATTCTTTAAAAAATGAAGATATGATTTCTAGTGTGAAGAAGTTAGTAAAGGATCATTATAGTAGTATTAAAGTTTCTGTTTCAATGTTAAATAATTTTTTTGAGTGTCCATGGAAATGGTATTTTAGAAATTTTTTGAGATTGCCAGAAGTCAAAATGGTTCATCTTTCTTTTGGGACTGTTGTTCACGCGATGATTGAATATATATTGAAGTCAGATAAGTTACCCAATGAGACAGATATTAAAAATCAAATTAAATCTGAATTTGAGAAAGAAGGAGTTAAAGATGAAAATGATTTGAGAAAGCTTAGTAAAGATGCATATAATGCAGTATCTTTTTGGATAGAGAATTACTATTCTCATTTAGATAAAGAATATAAATCAGAGCGTTCTGTTTCTTTTGTAGATAAAAATAATTTTCCAAATTTAAATATGTATGGCAAGATTGATCTTACAGAGTATCATAAAGATGGAAGTATCTCTGTTACCGATTTTAAAACCGGTTCTGTTAAAACAAAAGGTGTTATAGAGAAGATAAATGATGAAGGAAAAATGTCGGATCTGATGCGTCAACTTTCTATGTATTCTTATCTTTTGAAAGGGGATAATAAAGATTTAAGAATTTCAAATTCTAAGTTATTATTTTTAGAAGCTGAAGTAGACGATAAGAATGCAATTTACCAAACAGAGATTACAAATGAACAAATAGAATTACTAAAGAAAGATATTAAAGAATATGACGAAGCTTTAAATGACGGCACTTGGGTAGAAAGAGTTTGTAATTTTAAACCTTATGGCACAGGCTCTATGGAATGTGAATATTGCAAACTAGCAAAGAGACTTTTTAATGATAAATAATAATTATTTTGAAAAAAAGCTCTAAAATGCTATATTCTATATATGGAAGAAGGTAGAAAAGGTAAAGAACACCCATTAATGCTTGCGATGAATGAAGCAGTCTCTATATTTAGAGATCTTGGTTTTGAGGTGGCTCTTGGTCCTGAAATGGAAGATGATTGGCATAATTTCGGAGCTTTGAATTTCCCTGATAACCACCCAGCTCGTGATATGCAAGATACATTTTTTATAAAAGGTAAGGATGGGATGGTTTTACGCACACATACTTCAAATACACAGATTAGATATATGGAAGAGCTTGTAAAGAGTGGTGGCAAGCCACCATTTGCAATTGTTGTTCCTGGGAAAGTTTTTAGAAATGAGTCTACAGATGCTGGGCATGAAATGCAATTTTATCAGATAGAAGGATTGATGATAGGGACAGATATTTCAGTTGCAAATATGAAAGGAGTTTTACTTGAGTTTTTCAAAAGATTTTTTGAAGGAGAGAAGATAGATGTCAGACTTCGTCCAAGTTTTTTCCCATTCGTTGAACCAGGTTTTGAAATTGATTTGAAAAAGGGGGAGAAATGGTTTGAACTTTTAGGAGCAGGTATGGTTCACCCAAATGTTTTAAAAAATTGTGGAATTGATGGGGCTAAATATCAAGGCTTTGCTTTTGGTGTTGGTCTTGATCGTTTAACGATGATGAAATATAAGATACCAGATATTAGAGTTCTTTATCAGGGAGATTTAAGACTTAATCAATTTTAATATAATCTTATGAAAATATCTTACAATTGGTTACAAAAATATTTTGATGAAAAACTTCCAGAACCGGAGGTTATTGCGGATGGAATTATTTTCCATTCTTTTGAAGTAGAATCTGTGGAAAATCTCCCACCCCTCAGTCCTACGGATAGCTCCCCTCAGGCAGGGGAGCAGGATACGATTTTTGATATTAAAATTTTACCTGATAGAGCACACGACTGCCTTTCACATTGGGGAATTGCAAAAGAAGTTTCTGTAATTTTTGATTTGAAAATTAATAAGAAAATAAACGGAGAATATAAAAAATTAGATGATAACGGAGGCCTTGATATTTCTATTTTAAATGAAAATTGTCGTCGGTATATTGGGCGAATTGTAAAAGGGGTAAAAGTTGGTCCATCACCAGCTTGGCTTTCAAATGCCCTTGTATCTATTGGTCAAAAATCTATAAATAATATTGTAGATGCAACGAATTATGTGATGTTTGATCTTGGTAATCCAATTCATGCTTTTGATTTAGATAAACTTGCAAGTCCAAAAATTATTGTTGAAAGTGCTTTAAAAGATGAAAAATTTATTCTGCTTGATGGTAGAGAGGTTGTATTAGATCCTTCTATCCTTACTATTCGTGATGAAAAGGAAGCATTAGTTATTGCTGGAGTAAAAGGTGGAAAGAAAGCTGAAATAGATAATAATACAAAAAATATTATTATAGAAGTTGCAAACTTTGAACCGACCTCTGTTAGAAAGACTGCTCAAAAACTTTCGATTTTTACTGATTCATCAAAAAGGTTTGAGAATGATATATCTCCAACATTGGCACCGCAAGCAATGGATGAAATTACAAATTTAATATTAGAAATTGCAGGAGGAGAAGCTTATGAAATAGTAGATATTTATAATAATAAAGAAGAGAGTAAGTTTATAAAATTCTCACAAACTTATTTAAATAATTTATTAGGTGTAAAGATTTCAGAATCTGAGATTGATGATATTTTAAATAGATTTGGTTATGAATATAAAAAAGAAGGGGACGATTATAAAGTAAAAGTTCCACTACTTAGACTTGATATGACAGGGTCTTATGATTTTGTAGAAGAAATAGGAAGAATTTATGGGTATGATAAAGTTATACCAGTATTACCACATATTGATTTTAAAATAAAAGAAAATAAAACTTGGGTAAATATAAATAATACTCGTAATTTTTTAATTAGTGAAGGTTATAGAGAAGTGATGAATTATGCTTTTACAAATAAAGGAGACGTAGAGATAATGGCCTCTGCTTCTGATAAGAATTTCTTGCGTACAAATTTGTCAGACGGTATGAAAAAATCTTATGAATTGAATAAACTTAACCTCCCATTTTTAGGAGGAAATGAGATAAAGATTTTTGATTTAGGAAAAGTTTTTCCTAAAGGGGAGGAGATTATGAATGTTTGTTTTGCAAATAAAAAAGAAATTATAGAAATGAGTTTAGACAAGTTTATTCAAGAAAAAGTTTCTCAAGAATTTTTGCAGACGGAGGCCTTGCCGAAAGAGTTTCCAAGGCAAGGCCTCGGGGAGCAAAAAGTTTTCAAAATGTGGTCTAACTACCCATTTATATCTCGTGACATCGCTGTCTGGGTGCCGGAAGGAGAAGATAAAGATAAATTGAAAAATATATTAATTGAAGAAGGGACAAGCCTTTTGATAAAAGAGCCATATCTTTTTGATTCATTTAGTAAAGAAGGTAGAACCTCTTATGCTTATCGTTTAATTTTTCAATCTTATGAAAAAACTTTAACAGATGAAGAGATTAATTCTATCATGGAAAAAATCAATACAAAAATTTCTTCTTTAGGTTGGGAAGTTAGATAATAGTCTTAATTTATAACGATAAAATTACTTAAAATATACTAGTATTTTAAGTAATTTTTTGTTATAATTGATAGCATAAGTTACCCATTATAAGGGTATTATTTAATTATATTATGGCAAAAAAAGAAGAAAAAAAAGTAAAAGAAGTTCATTATGGTGCTGATCAGATTTCAGTTCTTGAAGGCCTCGAACCTGTTCGACGTCGTCCTGGTATGTATATCGGTTCTACTGGAGTAGAAGGACTTCATCATTTAATTTGGGAAATTTTTGATAACTCTCGTGATGAAGCGATGGGTGGATTCTGTGATCATATTGAAGTTACAATGCTTCCAGACAATTCTGTTCGTGTTGTTGATAATGGCCGTGGTATTCCAGTTGGCATTCATTCAAAGACAAAAGTTTCTGCACTTGAGACAGTTATGACTACTCTTCACGCAGGTGGAAAATTTGGAGGGGAGGATAGTGGATATAAAGTTTCTGGTGGACTTCATGGAGTTGGAGCTTCAGTTGTGAATGCACTTTCTATTTATACTAAAGCCGAAGTTCACACAGAAGGAGGACGTCATGTTCAAGAATATACTCAAGGTAAAAGAAAAGCTGCCGTGAAAAAAGTTGGTTCTTCCAAATTACATGGCACGATTATTACTTTTCGTCCAGATGAAGAAATTTTTAAACAAGTTAAATTTGATTGGGATACTGTTGTTTCTCACTTACGTCAGCAAGCTTATTTAGTTAAAGGACTTCGAATAGATATTATAGATGCACGAGAATGGAATCCTATAACAGGAGGTAAGGGTAAAAGTGATAATTATGAAAATATTTTTTGGTTTAGAGAATTAGATCTTGAAGTTCCTTCCACTACTTTTTATTTTGAAGGAGGTCTTGTTTCTCTTGTAAAGTTTTACAATAAATCTGAGAAGCCAATTCATTCAAGTGTTTTTTATGTAGAGAAAGAAATTGACCAAGTTGGAGTTGAAGTAGCTTTGCAGTATGTAGATGGTATAAATTCTACTATTATTCCTTTTGCAAATAATATTCACAACCCAGAAGGAGGAACA
>Ga0302292_1000678_pt1 | contig 23346 bp, 18 predicted proteins | sample III_Fen_N2_1_FD_194553 | JGI IMG/M metagenome (GOLD analysis project Ga0302292, IMG submission 194553) | Peat permafrost microbial communities from Stordalen Mire near Abisko, Sweden - III_Fen_N2_1 | ecosystem: Environmental > Terrestrial > Soil > Wetlands > Permafrost | place: Sweden: Abisko...
CGCTTTGTAAAATTGCAAGCATATAAAAACTCAGGAAACTCAAACTCATTAAAATAAATTAAAAGCATTATGGGAAAAATTATTGGAATTGACTTAGGAACCACAAACTCGTGCGTTTCTGTAATGGAAGGTAACGAACCAATCGTTATTGCCAACAGCGAAGGAAAACGTACCACTCCTTCTGTAGTTGGATTTGTGGAAGGTGGCGAACGCAAAGTGGGTGATCCTGCAAAACGTCAAGCCATTACTAATCCTACAAAAACTGTTTCTTCTATCAAACGATTCATGGGTGAATCTTTCGATCGATTGACAAAAGAAATTGCCCGTGTACCATTTAAAGTAGTAAAAGGAGATAACAACACGGCTCGTGTGGATATCGATGGACGCTTGTATTCTCCACAAGAAATTTCGGCTATCATTCTTCAAAAAATGAAGAAAACAGCTGAAGATTATCTTGGACAGGAAGTGACCGATGCAGTAATTACTGTTCCTGCTTACTTTAATGACTCACAACGTCAGGCTACCAAAGAAGCCGGCGAAATTGCAGGTCTGAATGTTCGTCGTATTATCAACGAACCTACTGCGGCTGCCTTGGCTTATGGTTTGGACAAAACCAACAAAGACATGAAAATCGTAGTTTTCGACTGCGGTGGTGGTACTCATGACGTTTCTGTTCTTGAACTTGGCGATGGTGTATTTGAAGTAAAATCGACCGACGGTGATACTCACCTGGGCGGTGATGACTTCGACCACCGTATTATCGACTGGTTGGTACAGGAATTTAAAAATGAAAACAGCAATATCGACCTGAGCAAAGACCCAATGGCATTGCAACGTTTGAAAGAAGCTGCTGAAAAAGCTAAGATTGAATTATCAAATACAACTTCTTCGGAAATCAATTTGCCATACATTATGCCAGTTGACGGTGTGCCACGCCACTTGGTTCGCACATTGACCCGCGCTAAATTTGAACAATTGATCGATGACTTGATTCAACGTACTATCGAACCATGTCGTACCGCTTTGAAAAATGCAGGTTTGACTATTGGTGATATTGACGAAGTAATTCTGGTAGGTGGTTCAACCCGTATTCCTGCTATTCAAACTGCTGTTGAGAAATTCTTCGGTAAAGCTCCTTCCAAAGGTGTAAATCCTGACGAAGTAGTTGCCGTAGGTGCAGCTATTCAAGGTGGAGTATTGAGCGGTGATGTAAAGGATGTATTATTACTTGATGTTACACCACTTTCAATGGGTATCGAAACAATGGGAAGTGTTATGACTAAAATGATTGAAGCTAACACTACTATTCCAACTAAAAAATCGGAAACATTTACAACCGCTGCTGATAATCAGCCTTCTGTTGAAATTCATGTTCTTCAGGGCGAACGTCCATTGGCAAATCAGAATAAATCATTGGGACGCTTCCACTTGGATGGCATTATGCCTTCCCGTCGTGGTGAACCACAAATTGAAGTAACTTTTGATATCGACGCTAACGGTATTCTTCATGTATCGGCCAAAGATAAAGCTACCGGAAAAGTACAAAGTATCCGTATTGAAGCTTCATCCGGTTTGAGCGATGCTGAAATCAAACGTATGAAAGACGAAGCTGCTGCCAATGCCGAATCCGATGCAAAGGAAAAGGAAAAGATTGACAAATTGAACCATGCTGACAGTTTGATTTTCCAAACAGAGAAACAACTGAGTGAATTTGGAGATAAACTTCCTGCAGACAAAAAAGGTCCTATCGAAGCTGCTCTGGCTAAATTGAAAGAAGCTCACAAAGCTCAGGATGTTGCCGGAATAGATGCTGCTACTAACGAACTGAATACTGTTTTCCAGGCTGCAAGTCAGGAAATGTATAACGCTCAGAATGCACAAGGTGGAGCACAACCGGAAGCTGAGCAACAAGGTGGTCACGCCGAAGGAAACAAACAAGGCGATGTAACCGATGTTGATTTTGAAGAGGTAAAATAAGACCCAAAAACAAGGGTATATAACCAAATAGAAATCGCTGTAAACACTTAGTTTGCAGCGATTTTTTTATTTTATTTTTTGCTTATCTATCTTTATATTCGATTATTTTTCGTATATTTGCTACATATTTGTAACGCGACTTAATAAACAGGAAAGTGCGACTTATAAATACTTATACATACGTACTCAGACCTAAAACGTATATTATGCCAGTTAGCAAGTTTATCCTCCAAAGAAATTGCGAAAACTGCGGAAAGCAGTTTAACGCCAAAACAGTCTACTCGAAGTACTGTTGTGAGAAATGCTCTGAAGCTGCCGCACGTAAAAGGAAGGCTCTCGGAAAGGAAGAAGAAAAACGAAAGGAGTTAGCCAATCAAATCCCTGTTGACCGCCCATACATTTCAATACAGGAAGCGGTAATTCTTTTTGGAATATCCCGGGACACGATTTACCGACAAATAAAGAAGGGCAATATCCCTGCCGTTAATCTTGGGGAGCGATTAACCCGCATTAGTAGGGTCCACATAGAAGCAATGTTTCCAAAGGTTGAAGACATTCAATCCACTCAACCACCAATTGAACACACAAAACTCAATTATGATCCAAGCGAATGTTATACGATTGGAGAAATAACCGAGAAGTTTGGGATATCAGCCTCCACAGTCCAAAAGACCATTCGAAAATGCAGTATTCCCAAAAAGCAAATTGGAAAATTCGTATATGTCCCTAAAGTAGAAATCGATCGGCTATTTGACCACAAATAAATCTACGCCATGAAAAAGAAACTCGCAAAAACCAAATGTACTGTCAAACTCCGCAAATCTGAATATCATAACGAATGGTATTTAATCATTGAAAGCTACCCTATTTTCAAAGGGGGTAGTGATAAACCTCAGCGCATAATTGAAGCAGTAAATCGCTCAATTACGACACCAATATGGGATAAAACAAGAACAACACGAGCTTCAACAGATGGAGCAAAAACGTTCAAACCAAAGAGAGATTCAAATGGAATAATTCAATGTAAAAGCGATCTCGACATAAGAGCTTGTATTTATGCTGATGGCGTTCGTGGCCTAAGACAACGCGAGTTTGATAATTCCGATTTATACACAGAAAAAGAAGCCGAGCAGGTTGAACTCAACCAACGTCAACAAATAGACTTTATTGATTTCTTTCAAAAAGTTTCTAAAGAGCGACACCGCAATAGCTCTGAATCCATTATTATCAATTGGGGTCGGGTTGGCGAATTACTAAAAGTATTCAATAATAATCAGCCACTTCCATTTTCTCAGATTAATCTCGGTAAAGCTGAAGAATTTCGTCGCTTTATGCTCTCAGCGCCTTGTGGTGGCAAGAAAAAGGGAACAATATCACATAATACCGCAGCAACTTATTATAGCATATTTAAAGCCGGATTAAAACAAGCATTTGTTGACGGATATTTGACTGTAGATATTTCAGCAAAAATAAAAGGCATACAAGAACAGGAAAGTCGCAGAGAACACTTAACAGTGGAAGAACTCAATATTCTTGCAGAAACACCCTGTGAACGCCCAATTCTCAAACGTGCTTCCCTTTTCTCTGCGCTGACAGGTATTCGCCATTGTGACATTCAAAAGCTCAAATGGAAAGAAATACAAGTTGACGGCAACCAAATCCGCCTCAATTTTACCCAGCAGAAAACAAAGGGAGTTGAATATATGCCAATATCAGAACAAGCTTATCAACTTTGCGGTAACCCCGGCAACCCTGAGCAATTTGTTTTTGAAGATTTACCAGACCCTTCTTGGATATCAGCCCCTCTAAGACGTTGGATAAAATCCGCAGGCATTACCAGAAATATTACTTTTCATTGCTTCCGCCATACGTATGCCACCTTACAGTTAGCAGGTGGTACAGACATTTATACCGTTTCTAAAATGCTTGGTCATACCAATGTAAAAACTACCCAAGTTTACGCTAAGGTCGTGGACGAAAAAAAGCAAAAAACAACAAGCACAATTAAACTCAATATCAACCCCGAAAAAAAAGAGCTATGAAAACAATAATTTCAATATTGCGTTTTGATCTTCGTCCCTGGCTTGATAAAAACAATAAACAGGAAGATTTTTATTCTCCCGAATTGAGGTCAACCCCCTCAATTCAGGAGGAATTTCATACACACTTTATTACTGATTTCAGCTTTCCCGCCTTTTCGGTAAAGATCAAATATTATCAAAGATTGATTGATAATAGTATAACAGATTTTCTAAACAAGATAATCAGTGAAACAGAGGATGAAAGTGATAACCTGATAGCTTTTAAACTCAAAAAGGCAAATGGAAAGATTAAATCACTTATGACAGAAATAAATGATTTGATACTTTTGAAAGATTATGATTTGAATCTGATTGCTTCAAAACACAGTGATTTTAGCATAGACAGGCAACACAAAGAAGCTACTTACATTTTTCAATACATGCTTACAGCTTTAATCAAATGCTATTTAGAAATTCAACACCATTTTTCTACTCATATTCACGAAGATGATACAATGGCAATAACTGACATTTATAGCCGTATTTTAAACAGATCAGCTCCAGAATATATATCTATTCGAGAAATTCAAATCGTCTCTATTGCTCCGATAGAGATTAGGAAGAAAACCAGGAATACAGAATGTCTTTCTTTTAAATACACTAAACTTCAAAGACAAAGTGGCAATATATCTGACCTTATGGATAGTTTAAAAAAAGGTGAATGTATTGCCCACGACACTTCATTTACTGATTTCAAACATGCTTTTTCAGGCGTTCATGTCGACAACCCAATCCGCTGGACAGGAGCAAAGAGTGATTTACCATACCTTATAAAGCTACTAAATAACGAACACAACGTTCTAACCTTTCCGGGAAATAGTATCTGGAAGATAGTTTGCGAATGTTTTGTTGATAAGGATGGGCAACGATTCACCGAGCAAAGTTTACGCGACCAGAAACAACCGAAGATTACAAAAGAAAACATAATAAAAGCAGCAAAACTAATGAAATAACACACTCCGCACTCCGTACTCCATAAATAAAAACAAGAAAATCATTAAAAGACCAACGATAAATCGTTGGTCTTTTTCAATTTACACATACCACTCCGTACTCCGTACCTACTCCGCACGGAGTGTTCAAGCCTCATTTACCCCTATAAATTCATGTAATTTTGTATCAAACGATGCTCGAAAAAGAGGCTCTCGGGCATTGTTGGAGCCTCAAATTTTTAATGCATAAAAAATTTGAATCATGCAAGAAACTCTTTTGCAAAACGAAATTTCATTTAACGATATGCCAAAAGCATTGGCTTATCTTATTAGCAAGGTTGAAAAATTAGAAACCTTACTAAGTTCAGTAACGTCGGAGCAGCACGAATCCGACAAGTGGTTTAATATACAAGAGTTGTGCGAATTTTTGCCCGACAAGCCTGCCCGGCAGACTGTCTATGGATGGATTGGTCAGCGACTTATTCCTTACCACAAAAAAGGAAAAAAACTTCAATTCTTGAAAAGTGAAATTGAGGCTTGGTTAATTGGCGACAAACGTAAATCAGTTGCCGAACTCCATGCTGAAGCAGCAGCATTTGTCGCTAATAAGAAAGGAGGTTTAAAATGAATGACCCTAAAACTATTGGCGAAATCCTGACCGATTATTTCTCGAATAGTCAGGAATCTTTTGCAGTTGCTTTTCGCAAAAACTTTGTTTCAGGAAAGCCTGAAGCAAAGCAGGAAAATTTATCCTGTATTGTTTGTCCAAACAATGTAAACAGTCCGCTAAATGACAGACTGGAAGATTGGCTCGACAATCAAGATGTTATGCAAATGCTGCATATTAGCCCACGCACCTTACAAACTTTACGTTCAAATGGTATACTGCCATTCTCGCGTATTGGAAACAAGCTCTATTATCGTCGCTCTGACATTTCTCAAATTCTTAATAATCATTATACAATGACAAAAATCAAGTATTATGGAGGCAAGAAATAAAGAGTCGATATTATTAAAAACTCATTATGGTATTGATATTTATGCACACATATTGAGGTTGTATTATCCGGGTCAAACAGTCCTCTCCCTTTCGGGGAGGACTTGTCCTCCAACTAAAAACCCATTTAATTCCGATAAATCAACATTAAATATTTTTATTGAAAAGGAAGCGGTTTTGGATAATGCTTTGGATAATGAGTTTGCACGGCATTCGGATAGCGAAAACGCTATCCCAGCCGGCGATGCATTCGACTTTGCCGAACTGCATTATAAGAAAAAGGACAATGAACTAATAAAAACACTTAACCATGATTTGCACTTGCACATTGGAGAGAAAAGGGATTTTTACGCCAACAGGAATAAAGTTATCCAGACACATGAATTAAACGAAATAGCACCAACACCTTCCCCTTCGGGGAGGCTTGGTGGGGCTTCATTTTCTTTCTTCAAAGCTCCGGTAAAGAATATTATACCACATAAGTCTGCAACCTTGTTGCAAATTTACAATGCAATCACAGGTAATTTCTACAAAGAGCGTACAGATAAACTTAGGTCAATCACTGATACAAAGCAAGCACGACAATTCAAAGCAAACAACTTTGACTACTGTACTTTTTCGGGAACTTTCACTTCCCGAAATGACAAAAACCTTGTGCAACACTCAGGTTTAATGGCGGTCGATTTCGACCACCTGTCAAACCTCGAAGAAGTCCGTCAAGCCTTGCTTGCCGACGAGTATTTCGATACGCAATTGCTTTTTGTCAGCCCTTCAGGTGACGGATTGAAATGGATAATTCCAATCGACACCTCTAAAACTCCACATAGCGAATACTTCGCCGCAGTGGCTAACTACATTCTTAAAGCCTACGGCATTGAGGTTGATAAATCAGGGAGGGATGTTTCCCGAGCCTGCTTTTTACCCCACGACCTAAATGCATTTATCCACCCAAATAACCTTTAACAACATGAGCAAGAAAATATTTAATCCAGCAGACTGGACAGAAACCAATAAAACAGAATCAAAAGCAACCGCAAGCAACAAACCTGTTCAATCAACCACTCTTTCCCCCTCTCCACTTGGAGAGGGGTCAGGGGTGAGGTCTGACATTGAAACAATCACCCAACGAATTGAATCTTCCGCTATTGATATAGCTCAAAACTATGCTGATTGGCGTGACCTTGGTTTTGCACTTGCAGACGAGCTTGGAGAATCTGGTAGAGCCTATTATCAGCGGCTAAGTCGGTTCTATAAGGATTATAATTCAACGGAAGCCGACAAACAATTTGATGCATGTCTGAAAGCACACGGACACGGTGTTTCCATTAAAACATTCTACCACCTTGCCAAATCAGTCGGTGTAAATGTAGGAATCCCGAAAGTAAAAGAATCAAGTCCCTCTCCACTTGGAGAGGGATTTAGGGTGAGGTCGGAAATTGCGGAAACAGGGGAAACTTCTGAAAACGAAACAGGTATTCAACTTTGTTCGTTTCCTTCCGAAATATTTGACCAACTACCCGATTTATTACGTCGAATTACAGTTAAAGGCACTTCACCCGAAGACAAAGATATTTTATTGCTCGGCTCACTTGTTTCCATGAGTGCGTGTTTACCAAACGTGTTCGGAGTATATGCCGAACGTGAAGTTTTTGCCAACCTCTTTTTGTTTGTTACCGCGCAGGCTTCAGCAGGGAAAGGAAGACTCACGCTATGCCGTAAATTAGTAGAACCAATTCACAAGGCACTCCGGGAACAAAACAAAGCTGAATTCGAAGCTTATCAACGCGACCTGACAGAATACGCAGCAGCCAAAAGCGATAAAGTAAACATGGAAAAGCCACAAGAACCACCACTTAAAATGCTTGTGATTCCTGCCAACAACAGCGCAACAGGCTTGTTTCAAATCCTCAACGACAACAACGGCAAGGGATTGATTTTTGAAACAGAGGGCGACACGCTTGCACTTACTTTCAAATCCGAACACGGTAATTATTCCGATGGTTTCCGCAAAGCGTTTCACCACGAAACAATTACCTACAACCGCCGCAAAGACCGTGAGTTTGTCGAAATTGATATGCCACGCCTTTCGGCACTGCTATCAGGCACACCCCGACAAGTTTCAGCCCTCATTCCTAATGCCGAAAACGGCTTATTCAGCCGTTTTATATTCTACTTCATGAACATTCGTTACGAATGGAAAGATGTATTTGCCGGAGAAAGTGGACAAACACTCGACCACTATTTCGACCATTTAGGAGCTCAATTTCATGAGCTTTATAAATGCCTTGAAAGTCAGGACAAACCCATGCGGTTTTGTCTGACAGTTTCACAACAACAGCAGTTCAACAGTTACTTTGAGCAAACTCAAATTCAGTACATTGAACTTTGTGGAGAAGATTATATTGGGACAGTCCGCCGCCTTGGATTAATCACATTTCGTATAGCTATGATACTAACAACCCTGAGAATCATGGATAATGGAGAGTTGCGTTCACCGCTTATGTGCTCCGACTGCGATTTCAATATCGCAATGGAAATAGTGAAAGTGCTTGTTCAACATGCTGCGCATGTTTTCCAACAACTTCCAACCGACACAGCCACCAAAGTGCAACCCAATCAAAAACAACAGTTTCTGAACATGCTACCGGCAGAGTTCGACCGCCAAACATATTTGTCGGTTGCTGAAAAATTGAAAATTCCAGCCAAAACTGCGGAAAAACAAATTGCGCGTTTCGCCAAAACTGGCCTATTAAATCATTACGCACAGAATCAATACAGAAAAGACAAGTAACCTTCTCCCCTCTCCACTTGGAGAGGGGTCGGGGGTGAGGTCAAACCAATATCGTAAATAGCCAATACCATGAACTCAACCGATAAAAAACAAATCCAACTCCACAAAATGGAGTTGGATCAGAAATATCTTTCCCATAAACTTCTCGAAATTAGCCAAAATACCCCGCTTATAGTTAGAAACCTGAGAAAATACAAAGCAAAATTCAAGAGTAAGAACAAAGACAAAGCATTTGTTCATGAGAAAGCATTAATCAAAATATTGAGAATCAACAAACGTATTATGAGGCTTTTAATTGAGTTTGATTTTATCCCATGAATGGATATATTTGGGTTAAACTTATATATAATTGCAGATATAGAACTCTTCGTGAAAGCAAACATATAAAAGCATAGAAATTAATTAATATCTACAGCCAATAATTTAAATAAAAATCATAACTTTGCAAAAGAGAACCTAAAAATCATTATACTTCAGAGCTTTCAATGATACTAAATACAGCATACTACAAGGAATTACTGGATTCATTTAATAGCATTGATTGTGGTGAAACTAATAAAGTTACATTTTTATCTGCTAATCTAATCCTCTCAAATTATCCAAAGCAGAATATTCATATCAACATTCCTAATCTTTCTGAAATTTACGACCAAACACTCGCTATTATTTTCGAGAATGTGTCTATTTCTATATTTCAAAAACATGCTGATTTTCCTCCAATTAAAATTGGGAGTAAATGGAAACACAAAAAAAATCCACAATATAATTTTGAGGTTACTTCATTTATCAATGGTATAGTAACTCTTTCGGATAAGAAAACTGGGACAAAGAAAACGCCTAATGAAGAAAACCTCTACAGAAACTATTGGCCAGCCCAAAACAGAAACGTTCAACCTATAAAGGAATATCGTGACTTCTTTAAAGATTATAGTGAGTGGTTCAATACATTTGGGACTATTCCAACTCATTTTTCTAAAAAGGTTGTATTTATTTCTTCCAAGTCAATATGGGAAGCATGCCGTAAACATTGTACCCCTTCCATTTATCTACCCAATAAAAGAGAGGATAATCAGTCCGTAATAAAATCAATCCCCGCCCTTGATGATTGTATTGCGTATTTTACTCCAAAATATGAAGTTTGTTTTGAACAATTATTAGATAGAGGGAAACAGATAGATACTGTTATTCTTTGCGATGCAGATATGGAAGCGATTCCTCAAATTCTTCAAGATCAAGCAAAATTTAATTTCAAATTGGTAATACTGTCAAATAAAAATGACAATTCAAATTTCAATGGTGTTTTGTCTTGGAATTGGAAGAAAGAAGAAATCGAATTATTAGAACAATTATGATTGATGTAATACAAATACAAGACAATGAATTAAATAGACTTCTTCATAATTTTGAAGATGCGATGTCTTATGTTCAAAATTTGGATTACCCAATAAAGCTAAATAGTTATGGTTATTTCCTACGATTAGCATTGAACGGATTGCAGTGTCAAGATTTAGATTATCTGTTGTTTAGATTAAATAGCAATAAAGATTTGGAACGAAATGAGGGTGGATATACAATTGACTATTTAGGGGAAAACAACCCTAAATCAACTTTGATTGAAGTAGTTAAATACATTAAAACCAATCTCCCGAAAACAAAAAAAATAAGATCGATTTCCTTTGATAATAATAGCATTTTAATTGCTGATCAGAACGATTGTGACTTCCTAAAAAATTCTATTCGCAAAATCTACACACTGAAAGAGCTGAAAACAAAGCTAAAAACTCGTTGTGTTGCAGAAAAATCAAAATTGTATTTTTACACTTTTAATGGTCAGAAGGACTTTGATTTTCTGTATAATTTACCATGTGAAATACATTTAGTTTTATATCCGTCAGAGTTATCATTGTACGAAAAACAACTTCAAGAATATAAACACAAACTTGAAGAAGAACTTATTTGTGAAGATAGATTTGGGTTATGTGGTATAAAATACAATCCGATTAAGGAGGAGTCTGTTCGGGTTAGCCCGACTTTAGAAAAGATAATTGAACGTCTCGATGAACGCTCGCAGACCGCTTACAATGGCTATCTAAATGAATGTGATTCTTTGTTAGATGAATTGGATTATAAAACGCAATACGAAGTTGTGTTTGCAAATAAAGATAAGTCAGTTTTAGATAGTAACGAGACTGTATTTGATACAGCAGGAAATTTAGTGCGAGCAAGAAACTTAAAACCTAATGATCAAATTAGAATTTACCCCAGAGAGTTAGCCGAAAATTTATTGCAAATTGCAGTTGATTCAGAACCAGAAATCTATGGAAAAGTACTTGAGTATTCTGAATTATGGCTCAATATATTGATACAATTAGATCATACATTCATTAATCGGGAACATTTGTACAAAAAACTAAGAGAAGCTGGTTTGAAAGTACAATTCAATACTGTTGATGCTTATTTTAAAGGTCACCGAAAATATCCTATGTATAACTCTGACCTTAGGGCAATTCTATTATTAGGGGGTAGAGAGGATTTAGTTAAGCCTATGATTAAATCAAAACGTCTTTATAATAGTACTACAATAGCCTTAGGTCGTGGTCTAAAACAAGAATTAAAACAGTTTTTGCAAGAAAAAACATTGGGAGAAATATTGACGAAACGTAATTTCTTGCCAGAAACTTTATCTCGTTTTATTATTGAAAAAATGCCATTACTCACTATATCAGACATTAAAGAAAGGGAGGACGAAAATGAATACTTATGAAAATCGAGAAACCGTCATTGCTCGGGTAAAAAAAGAACTGATTGGTCCAGGATCAGATATTTTTCATTGTCAGGATGCAACTCATTACACTGATGAGGTAATCGAGGGTAAACCCCTTATGCGCTATTTCTCAGGTATTCTATTTCCAAAGCAAAAGCTCAATAATGGTGGTGCTGATGTAACAGAAGATGATGATGAAGCTGAGGAAACAAATCCTGATAATGTTTCTAATGAAGATAAAGTATTAGGAGATAATACTTCTGAATCTGAACAGTCTGATTCAACCAGCATTGAAGAAAAAGGTGAGGTTCAATATACTGCTAATACATTTTTTCCTTCTCAATACGGAATTTCATTTGCAGCTTCTGCCGAATGTAAAGAATTAATTGTAAATCTTTCCTTTGGCTGTTATAAGAAAGCGAAAGAACAAGAAATCTCATTACATTATGACGGTGATAGCATTGAACTACTTAGCCAGTTTGGGTTAGGCCGGTATGTTAGTTACGACAAAGAAAGTAAGTTACTTAAATTGCCAAAAGAACCCACCAGAGAAGAAAAACGAATTCGACTTGCAAATCAATTCCAAATGAGACCAGATCACGGTAATAGTGGTTTGTATAAAGCTATATCGAAACTTTTTTTTAAAGATAAGTACAAACGAATTGACAATAATGTTACTGTTAATATTTCAATTCAAGATGTTTTAAACGAGCCTGATTATCATAAAAAAATTCTTCTTTCTTCAATTCCCAGTGTTGATACAAGCAAATGGTGGAAAGGTAAAATTGGAAAAGTTGAATTAAAGTTAGCTGATAGCCTTTTGTTACATATCAAAGCCTATCCTATAAACGATAAGTTGATATTCAAAGCAATATTAGAAAACACACTCAGTTTCCCAAAAGACAAATTCTCGTTAGCCAAAGAAGCTCTCAATCAAATTTGTCTCTTTCAGACAGAAATTAAAGTAGAAAGTACCTGCTTAGTGCCTTTTAGCGAATATAAAGATGTATTATACAAATCGCCAGAAGACCAAATGTTTGATTATTTATACAGGGAAAAATTAGCTTATGGAATTGGACATAATGTTGCGTGTACTTGGGAGAATTGTGAAGATAATACTAAGAAGCCTACTTGGATTGGCTCAACATTTATCCCTCAATATAATGTAAAAAACCAAAGTACAGAAATTGACCAAATCCCTTCAGAAACTCTTTTGATCAAAAACCTATCCTCATTCAACAACGATAAAGATGATATAATTAGCAAGCTTTCTATATTGTGCAATGCCTATGAGAATTGGATTGAGAAAGAATCTGCCTCAGGGTCAGAAAGCGAATTTGCTTCAAAAAACTCATTGAAATGTATAAAAATCAATGAACGTATCAGAAAAGGAATTGAACTGTTGAGAATTAATCGAAATGCAATGAAAGCTTTTCAGCTTGCAAATACGGCTATATATTTGCAAATGTTTAACAATGAAAAATATTTCAATTCTAAAAAAGACGGATATGAAGCTTGGGAACAAAGTGACTTTAACCCAATGTCATACAGAGATTATCAACTTGCAGACTATCCGAGTAAGGATCGAATTCCGTCATGGAGACCCTTCCAACTTGCATTTATTCTTCAATGTCTTCCGTCGTTTATCGATGAAAAATCTCTTGACAAAGATTTAGTTGATTTACTTTACTTTCCAACTGGAGGTGGTAAAACAGAAGCATATTTGGCTGTGTCAGCATTCTTAATCTTTTGGCGTAGATTTCAATATCCTAATGAGTATGGTGGCGTAAATATTATTATCCGCTATACATTGAGGTTGCTTTCAGCACAACAGTTTGAAAGAGCGTCTAAGCTTATATTAGCTTGTGAGTTTATTCGCCAAAATCATTCGGATTTAGGAGATAAAAGAATCACAATTGGATTCTGGGTAGGGGATTCGACAATCCCTAATGATATTTCTAAGGCTGAAAAGCAATTAAAAAATACTAACGAAAGATTACTAAAAGGCTTGCCGGCTATCAATCCTTTTCAAGTGTCAAATTGCCAATGGTGTAACACCAAAATGATAGGTAGGTTATCAGTAAATCTGCCACAATCACTTGGTCATAGAATAAATAGCAAGAAAGAACTATATACATATTGCCCAAATCCCAAATGTAACTTTTCACACGACAAAAATGGATTACCTATAGTATTAGTTGATGAAGATGTTTATAAAAACCCGCCAACTATGCTGTTTGCTACTGTTGATAAATTTGCACAATTAGCGTGGAAAGAAGAATCTACAGCATTATTTAATCACGCCAATGATCGTAAGCCCGAACTTATAATTCAAGACGAACTTCATTTATTAAGTGGTCCATTAGGCAGCTTAGTCGGACTTTTCGAAAATGTTTTGTTGTCTCTCTGTTCTAATGACGTGCAAAGACCCAAAATAATTGCCTCAACGGCAACAATAAAAAATGTAGATAAACAAATTGAAGGTTTATATGGACGTAAAGCACAAATTTTTCCACAAAGTATAACTTCGGCAGACGATACATTTTTCTCTAAAATTCAAGAAAGTAGTAAACGTAGATATGTTGGAATCTTGCCAACAGGAAAAACCTTTACAATGGCTAATCTACGCCTCAATTCTGCTTTACTATTTGCTCGTTTAGACATTTGGCGGAATAGTGATGATAAATCTGATGCTGACAAATTTTGGACAATACTATCATATTTTAAAAGTCTCAAGCATATTGGCAGATTTGCAAATAAAATTACCGCTGAGTTAACTCCAGAGATAAAGCAGCTACAAGTTCGATATTTAATGAATCAAGCCCCATACAATTTAAACTACAATAAATTGTCTTATCGCAACTTGGAGTTAACCAGCCGAATTCCAAATGAACAAATAAAGAAGAATTTAGATAAACTCTCAATATCTTTTGACGGTGATTTAGGTAAGCACCATGCATTTGATTTAGTTTTAGCGACTAATATGATAAGCGTTGGTTTGGATGTGGGTAGATTAAATGTAATGCTTATGAATGGTATGCCACCAAATACTGCTGAATACATTCAGGCAAGTAGTCGTGTGGCTCGTAAAGATCAAGGAGTTGTTTTTACTCTGTTTGACCCAAACAATACACGAGATTTATCTTACTTTGAAGATTTTATACCTTTTCATAAGACATTTTACAAACAGGTTGAACCTCTGAGTGTTACTCCATTTGCGGAAAACGCATTAGATAAGATGCTATTTACACTGATAGTTACATATTTCAGACATAAAATGGGATTTTATAAAAATAAAGATGCTGCCAAATTGAAAACTGTCAAAACTGAATTTGTATCAAAGATAACTGATCTTTTAAACAATCACACATTTATTGACAGTGAGGATAAAGATGTATTATCTCACAAAATTTTTAGTCTAATTCAGGATTGGGAATTCAAGATTGATGCAACGGCAACAGATTGTCTATATTATTATGGCGGTCGTTCTGAAACAGACAAAAAGAAAAACCTTCTTATCCCAATACAAGACAAGAAATCTGAGCATGATATTAGAGTGGCTATGCAATCAATGCGAGGTGTAGAACCAAGTGCAATTATCAACATAAAAAAATACTGATATGGCTGAGAAAGTAGAACATGGTAGGAGTAAACTTATTTCTAATTATGGTGGTATTGGCTCTGTTATTGACACTATTGACAGTTCAATTATCATTGAGTCTTTTGATAATTGGCACTATCCGAGCTTTTACGAAAAGGAATTGAATAGATATATCATTGTTGATGATAGGCTATTAAATCGATTAAAAACAAGGTTTCCTCTATTGAAACAGATAGTAAGTATTCCAACTGACGAAAGCCTTGGAGTTCAACCTCAGGCAAATATTTTTCCTAAGTGGTTTTATTGCCCCCGTTGTAAACGATTTATGCATTATAACGATTGGAAGAATCATTGGCAAGACAGAAATAACTTTAATTTTCAATGCTTTAACCCCGAATGTAAAGGAGAACATTTAGAGCAGGTTCGTTTTGTAATGACTTGTGATAATGGTCATATTCAAGATTTACCTTGGAATTTTTGGAATAATAGAAAGCCTTTTGACGAAACGAAGGAAAACATTGATTCTGAGGAAGAAAGTAGTCCGAAAATTATCCTGAAATATGAAAAATGTTGTGACGAACAGCAATTGTTTTATGAAATTAGTAATGAAAATACTGATCTTTCAGGTATTAGAATTAAATGTAAAAAATGTGGCAAAAGCGAATCCTTAAAAGGGATATTCAATTTTCAACAAAAATGTAGTGGACGAAGATATTGGCTTGGCTTTCAAAACGGTTCATTCATTACTGAAGAATGCGAAGAAAAAGCAATAGTGAAGATTAAATCAAGCAATAGTATTTATTATGCAAACACTCTGAGTAGTCTTTGGATTCCAGAAAAACAGTCTTTAGATTTAGATATAGACTTGCGAACTGAAATAGATGCTATTGTCAATGATCCTGATTTTGAACCAAAAGACTTAGAAAAATTTTCGAGAAGAAATGGCGTTGACATTCAAGCGGTTCACAGTTATTTAAATAATCAGTCCGATGATTATGTTACCGAATTACTTTACCGAAAGGCAGAATATGATTATTTTATCAGCAAACAACAACCAGATGATAAGAAAATCCGTTTTCGTCAGATTGAGGTAAAGAATCATTTGTTTGGTTTCGAAAAGCTTGTGAAAATTGACAAATTAAAGAAAACAACTGTTCAAACTTCATTTACCAGAAACGAACCTATTGATGTTGATAGTATTTTGGTGGGAGATACTGAATATGTAAAGAACTACAATGTAAAACGCCAATCTCTATCCAAAAATAGTTTTGAAACCAGAATTTTGCCAGCCATAGAAAGCTATGGGGAAGGTATATTATTTGTTTTGGATAAAAAGTTGTTGAGTGAATGGGAAAGTGATGAGCGGGTCATAAACCGAGCTTATATAATTAAGCAACATGGTTTAAGTTCTGACTGGAAATCTCACCAAATGGAAGCGTCAAGAATCACCCCGAGAAAAATATTGATTCACACATTAGCTCATTTGCTCATACGCGAATTCGAATATATTTGCGGCTATCCAATGTCTTCCTTACAAGAGCGTTTGTATGTAGATAGTTCGATGCATGGTTTTTTAATATCAGCTTATGATGGCACAGATGGTTATTTGGGAGGTTTATCAAAACTATGCAACGATTTAAATAATCTCAACAAAGTAGTTCATAGCGCATTGAATAGAGCAAGAAATTGCTCTTTAGACCCAATTTGCTATGAAAGTGATGGACAGGGAATAGCTCAATTAAATCTTGCTGCTTGTCACTCTTGTACTATATTACCTGAAACTTCATGCGAACATGGTAACTTATTCTTAGACAGGAAATTGGTTATTGATGAAAACTTAGGCTTCTTTAAATCATATCAACACAAATAGATTTTACTTGAACATTATTAATCTGATTACATAAACTTAGCACCCTTATGGAAGAATCACTGTTTCTTAATACCCTTGCATTTGAGTTCCCCAAAGAACCCAAAATCTTCTATTTCTCCACAGAAGACAGAGAAGATGTGTCTCTTACAAAATTGAGTCACCAACTTTTCCCCGATAATATAAAAGAGATTTTTCCAGACATATCAAATGCAGATACTATCTACACTTCATTTGACTGGGAATTAGATGGTTTCCAACCGCTTGAAATAAGTTTCCCTACTGAAAACTTTGCATTAATCAAGCGTTACTATAATCGCGAAATCAGAAATCACTTTACTAAAAGGGATTTTCTTGTTGAGCCTACATTTATCAAAGACAACCAAATTTGGCTACGTAACACTAACGACAAGCCACATAATAACTGTACACTTTACGACAAATACACCATAAAAGTTAATTTCAACCATTTTACAAATACGCCCGAATTAGTTTTGTCTTACGACCGTAAAGCAAATGTTTACCGCAAATCCGTGGCTGCATTCTTATCCGATGAAGAAAACGTCACTGCTGATCTTTTAAACAGGGTTGTACATGTAGAATATTTTCAGAAAGAAGACAGGAAAATCACTAAAAGGAGGGTTACAAAGTACAAACACCTTCAAGAAAAGGAAAACATTGATTATAATAAAGTTTTTCCTATTGTAGGCAGAGACTTTGCCACTTGGCTTGGCGTTGACAGTGATGAAGAAGAGTCCCACAACCCATTTCAAAAAAAGAATCGCTACACAAAATACCTGAATAAGATTAGTAACTTTTACAGTCAATTTCTGAACAATGATAATTTCCGCCGTGTCATTTCAATTTCTAAAAACGGGTTTGACAAGGCAAAGCCGTTGCAAATTGGCAAAACAACCCCACAAAGTAAACAGCTTATCTTTGGCAAAAACAACCTCGTTAAAAATGCAATTGATGTCATTCCACAACGAGGCATAAATAATGGTCCATTCAACCAACCACGCTATAATAACATTCAAATGTTCTTTATTACTTCTGCAGAACATGTGCCACACACAAATGTGTTATCGGGCTACATAAAAAATGGATATAAAATCTACAAAGGATTATTACAATATACAAATGTTCCTGTTTCTACAGCACCCAAGGGCTATAGTATTTCTTTTACCGACTCAAACAATCCGTTGCCGGAGATAGAAGAAAAACTCGAAAACACAGACTGGGTTCCGGGCGTAAAATACCTTGCAATATACCTCACACCAGTTGGGAAATATGTACAGGACAAAGAGCAAAGAAAGATTTATTACAAAGTCAAAGAAAAACTTTTGAAACGAAATATATCTTCACAATGTATCGAAACAGAGAAAATGCTCAAAGTACTTGAAAACGACAGTATTCTTGAGAAATCAGGCAGAAAAGGTCAAAACTTTGCTTACACGTTGCAGAATATAGCTATTGCCGTAAATGCTAAACTTGGGGGCATTCCTTGGCGTATCAACATGCCAACAGACAAAGAACTTGTTGTAGGTGTCGGAGCTTTCAAAAACACAGATACAAATGTGCAATATATCGCTTCTGCTTTCTCATTCGATAACACAGGAGCATTTAACTCATTCGAGTATTTCCACAAGGACGAAACTTCTGAGCTTGCTGGCTCTATCGAAGAAGCAATAATCAATTATGCCAATGTCAACGACAAACCGAATCGGCTTGTCATTCATTTCTACAAAGAAATGTCAGAAGACGAAATTAGACCAATTGAAAATGCACTTCACAACTTAGACCTTGACATTCCCGTGTTTGTGGTTACTATCAATAAAACAGAATCCGAAGACTTTGTTTTGTTTGACGATAACTTTGCTGACAAAATGCCTTATAGTGGTAGGTATATCAACCTTGGAAACAAAACATACTTACTTTGCAACAACACTCGCTACGAAGACAATACATTTAATAGCATGGACGGTTTCCCATTTCCAGTAAAATTAAGAATCAGTTGCCCAACAGATAGCGAATTGCAATCAGACACAAAAATTATCAATGGACTCATTGACCAGGTATATCAATTCTCCCGTATTTATTGGAAATCCGTAAAACAACAAAACCTACCGGTTACAATCAAATACCCCGAAATGGTCGCTCAAATCGCCCCTCATTTCAACGGTGGAGACATTCCTTCAAACATAGGAAATGATAACCTTTGGTTTTTGTAGTGAATTGAAAATCCCCATTCCTCATAAATGAGGATATTGGGGATTAAGAGGAAAAAGGAGATACGAAAATATCCAATTTCCTACATTTCCCCAATTTCCTACAATCACTATATAAAAGAACAAAAATGAATCCAGGTGCAATATATCAGCTTCTTAACGAATTACAAGACACTTGTATTTCTACACATAATGTTTTTCGAAATCAAATTTTTTCCGATATTGATTATTCAGCTATTCTAAGTTTCGTTCCTTTGTGGATAACGGAAACAGGAAATAGTGCAGAAGATTCACTATCAAAAACCTCATTTGAAAAACTCGTTCAGAAGAACAATAACATACTTACACATAAATACTTATACTATTACGATTGTGATATGCTTGTATCAGCATTACAAGATAGGTTTAGTATTATATGGAGTTTACTTGAAAAATTCCACAGAAGAATGCCTTCTGAATCTAAATACAAGATAACTGATTTTGATCACATTACAATATCAAATGATACGGAATTATTCGCCTACTTTAATAGTATTTTCATTTACCTTGGTTCTACATTCGATATAATAACTAAGATTGCTTATGAATTACAGAATGTACAAAGTAGAGACTATTCTGTTTATCCTCAAATGAAGTCAAAGAGTATTCTTTTCGGTGATAAAAGAAAAATAAAAAACATTCAAACTAAAAATACATTATTTGATTATCCAACAATTGTAAGAAAAATTGAATCAATTAGGAACAGAATTGTTCATGATGGCTCATTTGATTATAACCAAAATTTATATACAGGCTGGATAGAAAAAGATGATTTTTTTGAGTGTTTTATTTTATTTCCCGACTTTGATGTTAGTGGAAACTTTTTTAGTTATAAGAATAGATGTAATTTTTATAATGAATCTACTCGAATCAATTTAGCTCTACCCTCAATTCTATCTGATATATTGGAACTTATAAAAACTACTTTATTAGAAATCAATCAGACATATGATATCCAACGATATTCCAACGTCTCTGATATTATCAAATTTAAAACTGAAATTCAGCAATGGACCGAGTCCTATGTTTCAATACTAACAAAAAGTTTGTCCAAGTAGGATTAAACCAAACAAAGTCCTGTTTCAGTTGTTTATATGGTTAATAATAATAAAACTTTATTGTACAAACTATAATTCAATAATTCTAGATTTTAGAATGCACGAAAGTCAATTAAAAATGCTTAAATGACTGCAAATAAGAAACCTAATCACATTTTGTAATTCCAATAAATTAAAGTAATTTTGTAGCTCATTGAATTAAAAAATGAAAAACTGGCCAAATCTCAATAATCCACCTGTAGTTGTAGCTTTATTTCAGTTGAAATTCAACTCAACAGGTATTAAATTGATTGACTTCCTAAAATATGACACAATCTTGAAGCACAACTTTCCAATTAGGAAGGACAATATTCAGGTTGGTATTGATTTAGGAGGTACTTCAATACCATTAGGTGTGTCAAAAATAACAGGTACTTCTGATGCCAAAATTGGAAGTTATTTGTATTGTACAGTGGATCAAAAAATCAAATTAGAAATTTCAGAAGGCACAATTACTTATATAGATGAACGTCCTTATCAAGGTTGGGATAAATTCAAAGATTCTTCATTAAAAGCTATATCTTCATTAACTGACACTTTAAGTAATACTGAGGTCAATCGTATTTCTATTCGCTTTATTAATCGTTTTTCATTTGAGAATTTTGATAATCCGCAAGACTATTTTAAGACATTAATTTCAAGTAGTGAAGATAATCAGCTTCCATACCCTCTACGCCAATACGGCTTCCGGCTATTGATGGATATTCCCAATACTGATATCTATTCTATTGTTAATCAAAATGTAGAAAATGAGCGTGCAAATAGTTTTATATACACATTTGATATTGACACATTAGATCGACAACGTCTTATTTTTGACAAAGATACTCTTGCTGAAAATATGGAGATCTTGCGTGGAGTTAAGAATGAAATCTTTTTTGGCAATATAACTAAAAAAACTTTAGATTTATGCAATTAGTCCAACTATCAAATAAATTAAGACCCCTCACTCTTGCTGTTGGGTTATTATCTGCTGCTTCAACATTTGCGTATTCTGACATTGACAATCACAGTGGCATATTGACAATTACGTCTAACAATAGAACTTCAGAGTATATAAAGTCTGTAGACAAAAGCGATGGAACATTATTTTTTAATAAGTTTAGATTTCAAAGCCATTTGATAAATTGGCAGAAAAAGACTATTTTTCTATCTTCCACCAAATCAATTATTGAAAACGAAGATTTTCAAGCAATTGTAGCAATGGGAACTTCTGTTATTCCCTTTATAATTGAAGAAATTGAAAACAAGCCTTCGACTCTTGTCTGGGCTCTCAATCTCATTTGCAACCGTAAGATTACAGATAATCCAAATACAACTATTTCTGATGCTTGCAAGTTATGGGTGAAAGAGTTGAAGAAATAAAGCGTATAATACTACAAGCATTTCCAAAACTAATCCAAGACAAAGATTTTAAGGTCACAAGCAATGCTACTCCAAATTACAATTGTATTGCATGGGCTTGTAAGTATGATGAACGTTGGATGCAACCACCTTATCTCGATAAACCTAATTTGGATTGCGTTGTTTGGTGGCCACCTGAAACGCCAGAAGGACTTGATCCTGATTGTTTAAAAAAGGCATTTGAATATCATGGCTATGCAGAATGTAATTCAAGTGAACATGAGAATGGTTATAGGAAGGTAGCATTGTATTTCAACGAACAAACAAATGAGTGGACTCATGCTTCGAGAGAATTAAATAATGGTTGTTGGACGAGCAAATTGGGCGAATTTAACGATATACAACATGGTACTCCAGAAGCAATAGAAAACGATTTTTATGGAAAAGTCTATTGTTTTATGAAAAAGAAATTTGAATAAGAGCCTTTAGAGGCTCTTATTTTTTATCTACAAATTGCGTTGACGGTAAATATCTAGTCAGTCAGACGTTGCCTGATAGTCAATTACGGGCAGCTCCACAGGGCAAATCACCAGCCGCCAAAAATCCCCGCCCCTCGTTCCTCTGGGCTTGCATGGTCTTTTTGTCGGCTTCCGCACAATCAACCCTGCTGTTGTTTTTTTCTGTCACACTTTTTGCAAAAGGCAAAAAAGACGTTTGCACTCCAACCACCACCACCGTGCTGCACTTGCGCCAGAAAAAAAACAACTCAAAGCTATTATACATAACATGTAGTTATATTCGAGCCCTTGCCTGACGGCAAATCAATAGGGCTAAATATAACCTAATTATGTATAATAGCCGCACAAAATCAGCGCTTTGCCCCGCTGCGCTGCCCGAAGAATAAGCCCCTGCGGGAGAGTGGAAAGTCTAAACACCTAATCGGTGAGTTGTTTAGGCGTACCGCCAACCAGAAACCAACAAAATTCCCCTCCTCCCTTTCAGCGGTTGCAGTCGAAAAAAAATATATCGAGTTTTATTTCCATGTGCTTGCGGTCGGTTCATACTCTTCTCTCATTTCGTTTCGGGGGACGCTGTTCGTACCTCACTCCGCGTCCACCCTTCACTACATTACGTTCAGTATATTTCACCCACCTCAGCACCGCACGGCATAAGTGGCTTCTTCATTCCACTCCACAAATCAACGCAGTCATTCCATTTCGCCAATCGGCTGTAACTCTCCCACAAATACTCCTCCCACAAACAGCCAGTTAAGCTCCATTTCATTCCCCAACCCATTGTTCCGTTACATTCAGTCATCACCCATGTCCTTTTCCAACGCATTTCCAATTGTATATTTTTTCCACTGTGACGAGTCCACCCCAATAAGCGCCTAAAGACAGAGCGGAATGTTTATTACACCTTATCGGTGAGTTGTTCAGGCTACCGCCAACCCGAAACTAATGCCCCGAAAAACCAGATACAACTTTTATGCGTGTTTATTTTTACGAGAAGCATAAAAGTTATAACAGGTTTTCCATAATAGGGGACAGCGGATACAAACAATGAAAACCCCAGCCCCTTTTTGTGAGGGGCATTTATCGCTTTTCATTCTTTGTAATCGTATTTGG
>Ga0302292_1000681_pt1 | contig 23288 bp, 17 predicted proteins | sample III_Fen_N2_1_FD_194553 | JGI IMG/M metagenome (GOLD analysis project Ga0302292, IMG submission 194553) | Peat permafrost microbial communities from Stordalen Mire near Abisko, Sweden - III_Fen_N2_1 | ecosystem: Environmental > Terrestrial > Soil > Wetlands > Permafrost | place: Sweden: Abisko...
AGCTTCCAAAAGCCATCCCAAGTACATTATCAATCGACGCAAACTCTCCCGACTATTCACCACTAAAAAGAAAGAAGAATGAGAAATACATTAAAAGCTGCCATGCTTGAAAGTAAATTTCCGCTGCTTGCTGTAGAACATGACTGCATTATTTCCAAAGATGCTGACATCACGTTGGCCTTTCGGGTAGAACTGCCGGAGTTATATACGGTGACCTCAGCAGAATATGAAGCCATACATGCTGCCTGGTGTAAAGCCATAAAGGTATTACCCGATTTTTCCATTGTGCATAAGCAGGATTGGTTTGTCAAGGAACATTATCAAGCTGAACTTCAAAAAGAAGATATGAGTTTTCTAAGCCGTTCCTTTGAGCGTCATTTCAATGAACGTCCTTATTTGAATCATAGCTGTTTTCTGTTCTTGACAAAAACGACGAAAGAACGTAGCCGCAAGCAAAGCAATTTCAATACACTATGCAGGGGCTTTATCATTCCCAAAGAAATCAGGGACAAGGAAACGGCGGCAAAGTTTGTTGAAGCCTGCGAACAGTTTGAACGCATAATGAACGATAGCGGCTTTATTCGTCTGCATCGTTTGAACGCCGATGAAATTACCGGAACGGATGCTACCGCCGGACTCATTGAGAAATACTTCTCGCTCTCACTGGAGAATACCACCTGTTTGCAGGACATATCGCTTTCAGCAGAGGAAATGCGTATAGGTGATAATTTATTGTGTCTGCATACACTTTCCGATGTAAAGGACTTGCCGGGTCATGTGGCAACAGATACCCGTTACGAGCGGCTTTCAACTGACAGGAGTGATTGCCGTTTGTCGTTTGCAAGTCCTGTTGGACTGCTTCTTCCCTGCAATCACCTGTACAACCAGTATTTGTTTATTGATAACAGCGAAGAGAATTTGCAGCGTTTTGAAAAATCTGCCCGCAATATGCAGTCACTCTCCCAATATAGCCGGAGCAATTCGATTAATAAGGAATGGATAGACGAGTATCTGAATGAAGCACACTCTTACGGACTTACTTCTATTCGGGCACATTTCAACGTCATGGCATGGAGTGATGACCGGGAAGAATTGAAACACATCAAAAATGATGTGGGTAGCCAATTGGCATCCATGGAATGTACTCCGCGCCATAATACAGTGGATTGTCCGGCACTTTTCTGGTCTGCCATTCCGGGCAATGAAGCGGATTTCCCTGCTGAAGAATTGTTTTACACCTTCATCGAACAAGCATTGTGCTTCTTTACGGAAGAGACGAATTACCGGAGTTCACCCAGCCCTTTCGGGATAAAAATGGTAGACCGTATCAGCGGAAAACCCTTGCATCTGGACATCTCCGATCTACCGATGAAAAAGGGAATCATTACCAACCGAAACAAGTTCGTATTGGGACCAAGTGGTAGTGGAAAATCGTTCTTCATGAACCATATGGTCAGGCAGTATTATGAGCAAGGCTCACACGTGCTGCTTGTAGATACAGGTAATTCTTATCAGGGACTGTGTGAGATGATCCATCAAAAAACCAAAGGCGAAGATGGCATTTATTTTACCTATACCGAAGAGCATCCGATTTCTTTCAATCCGTTTTATACCGATGATTATCTGTTCGATGTAGAAAAGAAAGACAGTATCAAAACTTTGCTGTTGACTCTTTGGAAGAGTGAGGACGAGAAAATCTCCAAAACGGAATCCGGTGAGTTGGGAAGTGCGGTAACAGCTTATATCGAAAAGATAAAAGCCGACAGAAGTATTACTCCATGTTTCAACACCTTCTATGATTTTATGCGGGACATCTATCGGGTCGGGTTAGACACGAGGGATATTAAAGTCAACAAAGAAGACTTTAATATCGATAACCTGCTTACCACGCTCAGGCAGTATTACAAGGGTGGGCGGTTTGATTTTCTGCTCAATTCAAGTAAGAATATCGACCTGTTATCCAAACGGTTTATTGTCTTTGAAATTGATGCTATCAAGGAAAATAAAGAACTCTTTCCGGTAGTGACCATCATTATCATGGAAGCTTTTATCAATAAGATGCGCCGGCTGAAAGGTGTGCGGAAACAATTGGTGGTAGAGGAAGCGTGGAAAGCCATTGCATCCGCCAATATGGCTGAATACCTGAAGTACATGTACAAGACTGTCCGCAAGTATTTCGGAGAAGCCATTGTGGTAACGCAGGAAGTGGACGACATCATCAGTTCACCCGTGGTAAAGGAAAGTATCATCAACAACAGTGATTGTAAGATTCTTCTCGACCAACGCAAGTACATGAACAAGTTTGATCAGATACAGGCATTGCTTGGACTAACCGAGAAGGAGAAATCACAGATACTGTCCATCAACATGGCTAATCACCCATCAAGGCTCTATAAAGAAGTTTGGATCGGTTTGGGAGGTACACAATCTGCCGTCTATGCAACTGAAGTTAGTGCAGAGGAATATCTCGCGTACACCACCGAAGAAACTGAAAAGATGGAGGTACTGAGCCTTGCCGAAAAACTCGGCGGAAATATAGAAGCAGCTATCAAACAGCTTGCCGAAAGCAGGAACGTCAAATCATAATAAATCCATTTAAAACAAAAGCATATGAATCTATGTAAAAACCGATTGCCCTTATTGAGTATCTATTTCGTAGGCGTGGCAGTCGTCCTGCTGCAAGCCTGTAGCATTGCAAAAGAAACCAACCGTGATAAACTATGCGGCAATTGGGTAAGCGTGAATGGCAAACCCGATGTAGTGATATTCCGCGAAGGAAATGTCTACAAGGTCACGGTATTTAGGCGTGCGGGCATCACCCGAACACTTCGGCCGGAAACTTTCTTGCTAAAGGAAGAAAACGGCAATTTATTTATCAACACAGGATTCCATATCGACATCGCTTATAACGAGGCGACAGACGTACTGACTTTCTCACCGCATGGGGACTATACCCGAGTCGGTGTAAAACAATAATCAACCACTAAAATCCACAAGAATATGAAAACAAAAATTTTGATCATTTTTAGTTTGTGCTTGCTTCTCACTGGAAAGGCAAGCGCACAATGGGTCGTAACAGATCCCACGAATCTCGCACAAGGGATTATCAATACCACTAAGCAAATTGTAGAGACTTCGACCACGGCTAAAAACATGTTGTCGAACTTTCAGCAAACGGTGAAAATCTATGATCAGGGAAAGAAGTATTACGATGCATTGAAGTCCGTAAACAACCTTATCAAAGATGCCCGCAAGGTACAGCAAACCATCCTGATGATTGGAGAAATATCAGACGTCTATGTGAATAGCTTTCAAAAGATGTTGCGGGATGATAACTACACGGTCGAGGAATTAGGAGCTATTGCCTTTGGCTACACAAAACTACTGGAAGAGAGTAATGATGTTCTGAAAGAGATGAAGGATGTAGTAAACATCACCACACTCTCGATGACCGATAAGGAACGCATGGACGTAATAGATAAGTGTTACAATTCAGCAAAACGCTACCGGAATCTGGTCACTTACTACACCAACAAGAACATTTCGGTTAGTTACCTGCGTGCGAAAAAGAAAAATGATACGTCAAGGATATTGGCTCTTTATGGAAGTAATAACGATAGATATTGGTAATTATGATGCTATTAACCATTGATTTTGATAACCTGCACACCATCCTCCGCTCACTCTATACGGAGATGATGCCGCTTTGCTCCAATATGTCAGGAGTGGCAAAAGGGGTCGCAGGGTTAGGAGCCCTCTTTTATGTGTCGGTACGGGTATGGCAATCACTCTCCCGTGCCGAGGCAATTGACGTGTATCCGATGTTACGTCCGTTTGCGATCGGTTTCTGTATTATGTTTTTCCCAACAATTGTGCTCGGCACCATAAACGGAGTATTAAGTCCCATTGTACAGGGAACGAACCAACTACTCGAAAGCCAGACTTTCGATATGAACAAGTACCGGGAACAGAAAGACAAATTGGAGTATGAATCCATGATGCGAAACCCGGAAACGGCTTATCTGGTCAGTAACGAGGAGTTCGACAAACAATTGGACGAACTCGGCTGGTCACCGGAAGATATGGTGACTATGGCGGGAATGTATATCGAACGGGGAATGTACAGCATGAAAAAGTCTATCCGCGATTTTTTCCGTGAAGTACTGGAATTATTATTTGCAGCTGCCGCCCTGGTGATTGACACCATACGTACCTTCTTTCTTATCGTATTGGCGATACTTGGACCGATTGCCTTTGCTATTTCTGTTTGGGATGGATTTCAAAGTACGCTCACGCAATGGATCTGCCGCTATGTGCAGGTTTATCTATGGCTGCCCGTATCGGATTTATTCAGTTCTATACTGGCTAAAATACAGGTGCTGATGCTGCAAAACGATATTTCCGAGCTACAAAACAACCCAAATTACTCCATCGATGCCAGTAATAGTGTATATATTATATTCATGATCATTGGCATTATCGGTTATTTCACCATACCTACCGTTTCCGGTTGGATTATTCAAGCAGGTGGAATGGGCAGTTATGGACGCAATATCGGACAGACAGCCAATCGGGCAGGTGGTGTTGCCGGAAGTGTAGCCGGTGCTATGACCGGTAATGTAGCCGGTCGTCTACTGAAAAAGTAAAAAGGGCAAAACAAAACAAGTATGAAATATAAAAATATGAGATTCAAAAATATGGAATTTAAAAGTTTAAAGAACATCGAAACAAGTTTCAGGCAGATACGCCTGTTTGGAATTGTCTTCGTCTCGCTCTGTGCCGCCATCGTAGGATACTCCGTTTGGAATTCCTACGAATTTGCTCAGAAACAACGTGAAAAGATATATGTGCTGGACGGTGGCAAATCATTAATGCTTGCTCTTTCGCAAGATCTTTCTCAGAACCGTCCTGCAGAAGCGAGGGAGCATGTCCGTCGCTTTCACGAGTTATTTTTCACACTATCTCCCGATAAGAGTGCCATTGACAATAATATAAAACGGGCATTGCTACTAGCTGATAAAAGTGCATACAACTACTACACCGACTTTGCGGAGAAAGGATATTATAACCGCATCATCGCCGGTAATATCAATCAGGTCGTACAGGTCGACAGCGTAGTCTGCAATTTTGATCGCTATCCTTATCTGGTCAATACCTATGCCCGGCAAATGATTATCCGGGAAAGCAACGTAACAGAGCGAAGTCTTGTTACTACCTGTCATCTACTGAATGCTACCCGTAGTGACAGCAATCCCAATGGATTCACGATCGAAGGATTCACCATTCTTGAAAACAAGGATTTAAAAACACAGGAGAGAGAACGATGAAAAAGCTACTAGAATGCATTAAGAATTGGAGAAATAGATTGGATGAACGACTGCGCTGTAAATTGGAGAGCTTATCGCCCCAAATGAGGCTTGTCGTAGTCTTTGCTCTTCTCACCGTATTTGCTCTATGTGCCTTCTTTACGCTCGGAACGGCACTTTACCGAATTGGCAAAACTAACGGACAGCAAATAGAAATTGAACATATCAAACAGTTAGACTTGCATCATAAGCAAGATGGTATCAACTCTTATAAATAAGTATAATTATGGAAGAAAACAAGTTAGAAAAGGCTGCCACCCCACCGAGAAAGCCTGAGAAAACCTTGACGGAAGAGCAGCGTCAAAAGCGCAAGAAAATGCTGGTCTATCCACTCATGTTCCTACTTTTTGTCGGTTCAATGTGGCTGATCTTCGCCCCATCTGCCAAAGACAAGAAAAAGGAAAAGCAGGGGCAGAAATTCAACACGGATATGCCACTGCCGACTGATGCCGGGATTATAGGTGACAAGCAAAAAGCTTACGAACATGCTAAAATGGAAGATAAGCAGAAAGAACGCAACAGTACAATGCAAGACCTCGCTTCTTTATTCGGTGACAGAAAAGAAATATCTGAAAAGGGTGTTGGTTTGACAAATGCAGAAACGGGGAAACAACCGGCATATGCTTCTATTGGTAGTGGAAGTTACCACCCCCGACAGACCATACAGTCTTCGGCAACCGCTTATCAGACTATGAACCGCACACTGGGTAATTTCTATGAGTCGCCGAAAGAGGATTCAAAGAAGGAAGAACTTCAACAGCGTATCGACGAACTGGAGAAACGCCTGGCTTCACAGGAAACTCCGAAATCGACCATGAATGATCAGGTCGCACTACTCGAAAAATCCTATGAACTGGCGGCAAAATATATGCCTGCAGGACAAGCCGGTCAGATGACGCAGACAAGTTCCTCCGGTGATAAGGTGCATTCAGAGAAAAAACGCAATGGAAATACAGCAAACGGGAAAACAGCAATAACTCCTGTCACACAGGTTACCACAAAGCTTGTATCAGCTCTTGCCCAACCGATGAGTGATACAGCATTTGTAACTGCTTATTCCCAATCACGCAATACCGGTTTTTATACGGCAGTTGGTAGCAATATCTCACAGGAGAAAAATACGATTGCAGCGTGCGTACACGGAGATCAAACCTTGTCTGACGGGCAAACCGTCCGCCTACGGATATTGGAACCAATGAATGTAAAGGGAACCGTCGTACCACGTAACTCCATTATTACCGGTGCGTCAAAGATACAAGGCGAAAGGCTGAACATTAGCATCACTTCACTGGAATACGCTGGAACAATTACCACTGTAGAGTTATCGGTATTCGACAATGACGGGCAGGAAGGCATTTTTATCCCCAATTCAATGGAGTCCAATGCCATCAAAGAAGTAGTCGCCAACATGGGGTCGTCACTGGGAAGCAGTATCAATATCTCAACGAATGCAGGAGCACAACTGGCTTCCGATTTAGGTAAAGGAGCTATACAAGGTACTTCACAGTATATTGCCAAGAAAATGCGTACCGTCAAAATACATCTAAAAGCCGGATATAAGGTCATGCTATACCAACCGGAAAATTAAATTCAATTATAAACAACGGGTCTAACGACCCAACCACTAAAATCCACAAGAAAAATGAAAAAGTTCTTTTTAATGATGGCTCTTACGATGAGTCTGTTTGCAGTACATGCACAAGAAACAACGGGTGACCTTTACCAAGGTCTGACTAAAAAACTAACTTTTGATCGTATGATTCCACCTCATGGGCTGGAAGTGACTTACGATAAGACCGTGCACATCATCTTTCCTTCGGCAGTGCGTTATGTCGATTTAGGTTCTCCTAACCTGATTGCAGGCAAGGCGGACGGAGCTGAGAATGTAATCCGTGTAAAAGCAACGGTAAAGAATTTCCGTCAGGAAACCAATCTATCGGTGATTACTGAAGACGGTTCGTTTTACACTTTCAACGTAAAATATGCCAATGAACCATTGCTACTGAACGTCGAAATGACCGACTTTATACATGATGGCGATGAGGTGAATCGCCCGAATAATGCAATGGAAATCTACCTAAAAGAGCTGGGAAGTGAAAGTCCTATGCTGGTGCATATGATTATGAAATCCATCTACAAGAATGACAAGCGAGAGGTGAAACATATCGGCTGCAAACGTTTCGGTATTCAGTATCTGCTGAAAGGAATTTATACCCACAACGGGCTTCTGTACTTCCACACACAGATTAGGAATTCTTCCAACGTACCGTTTGACGTAGATTTTATCACGTTCAAAATCGTAGATAAGAAAGTCGCCAAACGTACTGCCATACAGGAACAGGTCATTTTTCCACTTCGTGCCTATAACTATGCTATCCGTGTAGCAGGAAACAAAGATGAGTGTACAGTATTTGCGATGGACAAATTCACCATTCCTGATGACAAGCAATTAATAGTAGAGCTAAATGAGAAGAACGGGGGTCGCCACCAGTCGTTCACCATTGAGAATGAAGATCTGGTGCGTGCCAAAGTTATCAACGAATTAAAAGTGAAGTAACATGAGAAAGTTTTTGTTCTTAGTAGTAGTGTCGCTTGCCCTTATCGGGCAGGCGAATGCTCAACGATGCCTACCGGGGATGCGGGGTATTCAGCTAATGACAGGTATGGCGGACGGTTTTTATAATCGTGCCAATCAAGACGAAACAGGATACTATTTCGGTGCTGCTCTTTCCACCTATACAGTCGGTGGTAATAAATGGGTATTTGGTGGAGAATATCTTCAGAAATACAATCCGTATAAAGATAGCCGTATTCCAACAACACAATTTACAACCGAAGGTGGTTATTATGTCCATGTCCTTTCCGATGCCAACAAGATATTCTTCCTTTACCTTGGCGGTTCTGCTCTTGCAGGTTACGAGACCGTAAATTGGGATGAGAAAATACTGTTTGATGGTTCACAGTTGACAAACAAAGACGCTTTTATCTATGGTGGTGCAATCACACTGGAGGTAGAAAGTTATCTTTCCGACCGTATCGTCTTATTGTTTAATACACGAGAACGGTGTTTGTGGGGAGGGTCGACCGGACATTTTCATACACAGGTCGGCGCAGGGATCAAGTTCATTCTTTAAATTAAAATGAGTATGAAAAAGATAGTATCTAGTATTCTAATGTATGGCTTTGTGATCGCCACCCTTTTTTGTTGCAGCTCTTGTGATAACAAGTTGGATATTCAACAGGTATTTCCGTTTACTGTGGAAACGATGCCTGTGCAAACCAAGATAGTAAAAGGTGAAACTGCCGAAATCAGGTGTGAACTCAAACGTGAAGGACTGTATGATGGTGCAACTTATACAATTCGGTTTTTTCAGCCTGCCGGTAAAGGTTCCCTCCAGTTGAATGACGGTACCGTGTTCAAACCCAATGACCGCTATTCACTGGATAAGGGTATATTCAGGCTTTATTATACCTCTGCGTCAACGGATCAACAAACGATAGATGTTTATGTGGAGGATAATTTCGGACAGTTGAAACAACTGACTTTTACCTTTAATAATGCAACGGAATAAAAATCAATATAGCGTATGATGTTGTATGCCGATTGTCTTATTCTGTTTTAGTGCCGGTGTGTTTTCCAAATAAATAGATTTTCGACCAGATTAGTAGAACAGTTAGGTAGAGAAGCATAATAAACAATCTCAAGTAAAAATCCGATGACTGTCAAGTCATCGGATTTTCTTTTTGTTCTTCAATGAGAGTCGTCTTTTATACCTTTTTTATTGTCTACTTTCTTTTTCTTTTAATTTTATGCGGATTCAAGAGGTGAGGGAGTTGAAGTTTCATTTTTATCTGCATCTCTTTTATCCGACATTTTTTTTATGCGTCTTTCGGTCGGGTCGGTCGTTTTCGTTTCAGGAGCTTATCCTGTGTAGGGGTTAGAGAGGACAAGGTTTTTGCAAGAAATACTCTCTAAACGGAGTGCAGGAGGAAGATTTTTTGTAAAACCGCTTGCGGCTTGACCTTTTCCAATCGTGAAAACCCCGTAAACACCTTCGCTCCTGAAATACGGAATGCCGACTTGACTGAATGAAAATAGTCTATTATGGAAGTAAACGTACTTATGAGGCAGATTAAATTGGATATGATTTACTTTATTACTTTGATCTTATACAGATTATTCAACAATTATCCATCTTCCAGCCCTATCTGAACCCTCTCGTTTAAGTATTCCTTTTTTTGTCAGACTCTTTATTTGGTATTTCACCCCATCCATAGTTATTCCAAGAACTGTTGCCAACTCATTTTGGCTAATAGTAGGGTTTTCTTCAATTGCTTTCAACAATTTCTGGGTAGTTTCTGGGTAGTTTCTAGGTAGTTTCTGGGTAGTTTCTGGGTAGTCACTTTCTGATTTCAATTCTAATGGCTTCAAAACAGGAAACGTCATCCGTAAAAAATTCTCTGTAAATTTAAAACATTCTTTTCCATAGCTCCTCAAAATACGAGGAACGCCGGAACCTAAATGTTCAACTAACTCTAAATCCCGGAATACTCTCATTAATTCTTTGTTGCGGGGAACAGAATAGCCTTCAAAAAATTCACTTTCAGTCATGCCTTGAGGGAGACTTCCAAAAGAAGTGATTTCAATTCTATCATCAAAGAATTCAATTTTTGGCGGGACTTCTGAAGTATAATCATTATGAACAATTGCATTGATCACAGCTTCGCGCAAAGCAACCGGATTCCACAATCTCTTTTCTTCGCGTTCCTTAGAAGTTATTTTTGCTAATGTTTTATTTTCCACATCAATTTTATCCAGTACCTGTTTTGTGGCTTTGATTAATGAACAATAGCCATATTCATTATTCTCTGTTAAATCCACCCTATCGAGTCCGTCATATTTTGCGACTTTTACAGACATACCATTTACATCAGCCAACAAATAAGCGACATAATTGTATTGCCCATCTTCAGTGAGTAATTCCAGATTGGACGCAAATTGTTGATTCAACGTTTTATTTACTCCTTCATAGTAAATTTTAAGTTGCTCGAATGTAAGGTTCTGATTCGAAGATCTAATTTTACCTATAGAATTACGGATACGTTTAGCAAACATCGATTCAATCATTTTCAAAGGCATAGGCTCGGCAGCAGATCCTATACGAATAAATGTGCCTTTTTCTGACAGACCGTGCTTTTTGAGATAGTATGGCTTTTCTGGTCCACTAGCAAATGTGATTTTAATCACATCTTTTGACTCTACACTTTCTACCACCACATCAAATAATCCAATACAAGACGGCATAATATTATTTTTCAGGCGATCCTTGATTTTAAGCATATCTCCATCAATATTATTAACTCCTATGGGCTCACCTGTTTTATAGATACCTATATACATTATACCGCCCTCGTTATAATTCAAAAAAGCAATTGCTTCTTTCTCCAAATCATCAGTGAGTTGTTGCTTATATTCTATACGGTTGTTTTCAGGTGTCATAATTTGATTGTTTTATTTTACAAAAGTATTGATTTGGATTGAATCTTCAACAAAGAAAAACTATAAACAACGCCCAGACGATGTGATTTGATGCTAAAAGTGCTCCTATTGGGGCTAACTCGCCACAGAAAATAAAAACATACTGCTGGAAATGCGTGGGAAAATAGCTTGGGTAGTGACTGACTGCATGAATGAAGCCTGAGGAGGAAAGGAAGAAAACTACCGAAGCTGTGCGATGCTGAGGTGTGTGCATGAAATGAAAGTAGAATGAAATGGAAGGGTGCGAAGTGAGGTACGAACGTAGTTCCTGGAATGCAATGGGCTTGAATGGAATGTATATACCGCAAAGCACATGGATAAATCAACACGGAATGTTTTTGTTTTCTGCTACAACTATAGGGTGGTGGGGAATGAGGAAATGCATGAAGTACTAAACAACTTACAAGCTGCTGAAAAGAGCTTGATAAATATCCCCATATTTAGAAAACCTGTTATAGTTTTCATTGCTATTCGAAACTTACCTTCAATGAAAACTATAAGTGGTTTTCGGGACTTTCCTCTCTGGTTGGCGGTACGCCTGAACAACTCACCGGTTATATGTAATTACTTTCCGTTCTGCCTTTTGGCGATTAATTGAGACAAACACGTCGCAAAAAATAAATGCAGAATGAAATCCAAGGTCGAAGTGAGATACAAAGTAGCTCTTGGAATGTAATGGAATGAATATATATACTGTAGGTATAAACAAAAAACGGTATTTTGCTCCACCTCTTCCCTGCTGATATAACACTGATACAGGAAACAAGCCTTAATTAATAGCTCATTGCCAATTAATTATCATATTGATAAAATTTTCTTTCGAATGTTTCTTCAATCTATTTTCTGAAAGTACTTCAAAAATATGACTATCAAAGTCAAGAAAGATTTTACAACTGGCATAATTCCACGATTTCCGTTGATACTTCCAATTATACCAATACAATCCCTTATATTTAGTTTTAATTTCAATTTCTTTTTTCTTTTTCTCTAACTCTATATTATTTTCTGACTCAATTAACTCTTTATTATATCTATCTCTTTCTTGTTCTAAATCTTGTCTTGTTTGACATTCAAGATCATTTAATTCAATTATCCTCAAGTTTAAATTCTTGAGATTATTCTTCTTTCTTTCAATTTGGTCGTTAATCCAATTCGTCAAATCATTTTTCAAATTTGAGTATGAAATATCTCTTTGATTTGTTAGTTCAATAATTTCCTTTTCTAAATCGGTTTTTGCTGCAATTTGACTTGCCAACACATCTGTCAAGTCCATAATAAGAATATATAAATCTCTTTTTCTAAAATACCAATCAAAATCACTTTCAGACTTTAATGAAACTATGGAAGGAAATAAGTTCATATAGTCAGCTTTCAAAACTACTTTACACTTTTGAAAACTTTTTGGAGAAACATCGTTAAATGGAACTATCTTATACTTTTCATAATCTTGAATTTTACAATTAGTGAAGTTCTCTATTCTAATTATAAGGTCTAATTTTTCTTTAAGTTTAGTTATTATATTTTGGATTTGCAGATTAAATTTACGAATGCTGGCAATTTCTGGAGAATCAAAATCTTTCAATAACCCTGAATTAAATTGTCTTTCTATTAGATTATTTAGTGCAACTTCAAGCTCAATCAGAATATGGGACAAACCATCGCGTTTAGACGTAATTAACCGCTCATTTTCTTCTTCCTGTTTTCTTTCAGACACTAATTGTTTAAGTTCTTCTTCTAATTGTCGTATGGATTCATTTGTGTTGACTTCTAAATTTGGATTATAATATGAAGATGGATTATAATATAAATTTGGCTGATAATACTGTGCATCCAATGTCTTTAAATAACTTCTAACCAAACTACCAATTTCAAAGTTATCTTTAAATTTATCGGCATTTATCAACCACACCATTTCTTTGTAGAAATGCTCACGAATCTCTATTGTTTGATTTGATATTGATGAGTTTTGTAATTCTAATACTAAGCCATTATTTGTTTTAATATCTGCAATGTGTTTTTCATCATTATTCTGAATAATTACCTCTTGCCATTCTTTCGGGAATATCTTTTTCCAGTTTCGATGCCACTCTGTTTCATGTTCTTTCCATGGGTCACATTCTGCGGTTCTATCATGCCTCCAATGATGAACATTAATATCTCCACATGCTGCAATTACCTTTTCATTGCAGTATGGGCAGAATGCGACTCCTCCTTTATATGGGAGTCTTCTACCATTATATTCATCAACTGCAAATAGCATAAAAAATAGAGTTTTATTAAAAATAGTGTATAACATTCTATTAAAAAATAAAGACCAAAGTTATACCTTTTTGTCTTATTATTACCAAAAATCAAGTCCACATCAAAATGAAATCCACATTCTTTACAGACATACTACAAAGATAAACCATTAAATCGAATGAAAACAGATTATTATGGAAGTAAACATACTTATGAGGCAGATTGGAAACAAAGTCCTGATATTCAAATTAGAAAGGATTCTCTTCATTGGGCTTAATCGCTGTAGAAGATAAAAACATACCGCTGGAAATGCGTAGGAAAATGGCTTGGGTAGTGACTGACTGCATGAATGGAGCCTGCGGAATGGAAAGGAAGGAAACTACTAAAGCTGTGCGGTGCTGAGGTGTGTACATAAAATGAAAGTAGAATGAAATGGAAGGGTGCGAAGTAAGGTACGAACATAGTCTCTGGAATGGAATGGGCTTGAATGGAATGTATATACCGCAAGCACATGGATAAATCAATACGGAATGTTTTTGTTTTTTGCTACAACTATAGGGTGGTGGGGGAATGAGGAAATGCACGAAGTGCCATACAACTAGCAAGCTGCTGAAAGGAACTTGACAACTGACCCCATATTTTGAAAACCTTTTATAATTTTCATTGCTACCTAGGAACATAACTTCAATGAAAATTAGAAGTGGTTTTCGGGTCTTTACTCTCGGGTTGGCGTAGCCTGACAACGGACCAATAAGGTGTTACTACTTTCCTCTCTGGCTTCAGGCGATTAATAGGGCTAACAGCTACGCAGTAGGAGAAAATAAACCTTTGGAAGCGCGTGGGGAAGTGGCATAGGTGGCGACTAAATGGAACGGAATAATGGGTTTGGAGATGGAGTGGATACAGCAGGAACAGCGAAATGGAATGACTGCGTTGATTTGTGGAGTGAAATGAGGAAGCCACTTATGCGTGTGGTGCTGAGGTGGGTGGTGCTGAGGTGGGTGAAATGAACTGAGCGAAATGGAGTAAAGGGTGGACGGCGGTCAGGAACAAACGCTGTCCTCCGAAACGTAATGAGGAAGAGAATGAACCTACCACAAGAATATGAGAATAATAAACGATCTATTTGTTCGTACTGCAACAACTATTAGGTGGTGAGAAAATCTTGAGGCTCTTCGAGCAGTTGAGCGGTTTAAAAGCATTGATTTTGTGCAGCTATTATACATTATTAGGTACTTTTTGCAAATAATCTATTACATCTTGTATATAGATAAGGTGCAAATACAACACTTTCCTTCATATAAAATGTAATTCAAAATGCATGATAATTATTTTCCATATATGATAATTGCCTTGTATAAATGACATTAGTGTGTAGTTATTGCCTTGTATAAATTGAAAATAGTTGTCATTATTGCCTTGTAAAAACGATAAAACACTTATCTTTGTAGCCTAGATATTAAAATATAGAGCAAAATGGCCTATTACAAGCGGGATATAGAAGAAGAAATGATTCGCTGGAAGAATGACAACGAAAGACAACCATTATTGATAAGAGGTGCCCGCCAAGTGGGGAAATCATCAGTAGTGCGGAATTTCAGTAGTCAGTTTAAGAGTTATGTAGAAGTGAATTTTGAACAGGATAGCGAAGTTCAACGTATTTTTGAAGGGAATTTACGCCCCAAAGCTATATGTGAACAATTGTCTGTTCTTTATGAAACAGCAATTGTTGCCGGTGAAACACTCTTGTTTTTCGACGAAATTCAAAGTTGTTTGCCTGCTATTTCTTCCCTCCGTTTTTTCTATGAACAATATCCCGAATTACATGTGATTGCAGCCGGTTCGTTGTTGGAGTTTGCGTTGGCAGAACTACCTTCCTACGGAGTAGGGCGGGTAAACTCGTTGTTTCTTTATCCGTTTTCATTTGGTGAGTTTTTACGGGCTGCAAATGCCGAATTACTTCGTAAATCTATTGCTGAGGCTTCTCCAGAGCAACCCTTACCCGAAGCTATTCATACAAAAGCGTTGGAATTGTATAAACAGTTTTTGGTGTTGGGTGGTATGCCTAAAGTTATTTCCAGTTACTTTTCAGGTGGAGATTTATTGTCATGCCAACGAGTCCTCGACGGTTTGATTTCTGCTTATGAAGATGATTTTACTAAATACAAAAAGAGATCTTCGCCAACACTTATTCGCATGGTTTTTAGATCAGTTGTAGAACAAAACGGACAAAAATTTGTGTATAACAAAGCGTTGCCGGATGCAAATCATTTACAAGTGAAAGATGCTCTTGAACTTTTGACGATGGCGGGAATGATACTGCCAATAACTCATAGTGCTGCCAACGGAGTTCCATTGGGAGCAGAGATAAATCCTAAAATGCGGAAATTTATTGTATTTGATTCAGGTATTTTTCAGCGTATTTTGGGGTTGAAACTTTCGGAAGTATTGCTTAGAAATGATTTTGATTCGATAAACAAAGGTGCCCTTGCTGAGTTGAATGTGGGATTGGAGTTAGTGAAATCAGCATCCTGCTATCAACGACAAAACCTTTATTATTGGCATCGTGAAGCAAAAAGTAGTAATGCAGAAGTTGATTATTTAATTCAAGTAGATACTCGAATATTACCCATAGAAGTAAAAGCGGGAACAAAAGGCAGTATGCAAAGTCTTAGAATTTTTATGGATTTGAAAAATAGTGAGAAAGGTATTCGAGTATCTCAAGAGAATTTTTCGACGTACCAAGATATAGAAGTTTATCCACTTTATGCAGTTGCAAATTTGCAAAAGGATCAATAGTTTTTAAGTAAAAACTGAGATAATGATTTCAATATTGTCAAGTAAATGTCGTAAATACTTGATGAGGTACGAACGTAGTTCCTTGAATATAGTAAGCTAAAATGAATACATTTACCGCAGACATATAGATAATCAATCTGGAATGTATTTATTTTCAGCACAATTAATAGGTGGTGTTTAGTGTGGTATAAATGCCTATACCAACTTTTCTAATCCTTTTACCAGTTTAGTTCTTCTATCATTATTTCTAACTCATTTTCAATTCGGGTATCTGCCTCATTTTTCATCGATAAATACAACGAAAGTTTATCGACCACATTATGATTCGATAAAAAAGGCATTGTGGTTGGATATTTCCATATTTCGATTTTATACAATCCCTCTACCTCGTTAAATTGTGTTTCAAACGGATTAAAAAGCTTATCCCAGATTGCTTGTGTTTCATATTGCTCGGAATTTAAATGCGAGTATTGAGACAAAGCATTTACTCCACTAATATAAAAATTACCCTTAGGTGGTATGGCATCGCAAAACAAAACTTTCTTTACGGGCGATGACAAATAGTTTTGCGCTTTCGTCCATAGTTCTCGTTTAGAGTTGCCAAATCGTATATACTTAATTCCAGTATTATCTTTTATTTCTGCACTACATAATTTACAATTTTCAAGGTTTGCAACGGCACGTGCCAAAGCTAGATAATTATAGGGCATGATATGCTCCAAATCTTTGATTGTATATTCTTCTTTTAGTTTTTCAGATAACAGATAGTATAGCAACAAATATTGTGCTGCAGGGGTTAATTTAGCTGAACTTATATCTTTTTTTATAGCTTGAACATTTACAATCAAAAAAAGTAAAAACGCATATTTATCTGAGATAATAAAGTAAACGCCTTGATTTATGAGACGTTTCCGTTCGTAATAAGTCAATGAATCTAATATGACAACTACCGGCATACTCACCAAAATTTCAGCCTGTTTGGTAATCTGTTTATATTTCAGAGGAGTTAATGAATCCTGTTTTTTTTTTGCCTGAATGACACACAACGACTGGTTGTTGAATTCCATCCTATAAAAGGAAAACCTCAAAAACATATCAGCATTAATCCCTCGTAGCTTATTACGTTGCATTGGAATTAATTCTTTCTGAATACCTAAAATTGAAATTAAATTACTCATAATAAAGCAGTATCAAATAAAATTGCACCATTATCAATATAGGTGATAATGGTGCAAAATAATGATAATAATTGAATTTGCAAACCCCGTGCTTTATAGATTTGATTATACGGTTCAAGCTGGAAAAGCTTCAATTACATAGCTTTTATGATTATATTATTCAAGAAATTAAAACCAATAAAAAATTAAGATGACTTCGTTATTTAAACGAGAAATTGAGCAAAAAAATGGTGCAAAAAATCAAGTTTTCTCTAATTGGCGATAAATTTTGTCTCGAATATGCCAAATATGCGCAAATTTCGTCGCATATAAAGTTATTTTGTCTGTCTTTTCTCGTTTTCCAGTGCTCTATCAAAGTCGTCTTTAGACTTTTGACTGAAAACTCTTTCTATGTATTTCAAGTGAGCTTTCTCCGGCTCTTCGTAAGCATTGCATTCAACCAGATAGTTATTCAACTCATCAAAATCAGCTCCATAAAGGTTGTCACTGAATTTGTGGAGCTTCTCCATAACTCTAATGTAGGTATGTGGGTCCTTTAATCTTGTTAGTTTTCGTAATGCAAGGATGTAATCTTCGCGGAATACAGTTGGCACAATTATGCGGGATTGACCACCACGAAAGAGTTCTGCATTCATCATAATTCTTGCAATACGACCATTTCCATCAATAAAAGGGTGTATTTCACTTATCATAAACATCATAAATATAGCTCTGCCCATGGGTTCATTTAATGCTGCATAGTATTTAAAACCCTGTATTAATGTTCCTCTGACCAGTGTGTGGTCAACGAACAAGGTGTTTCCTGCCTGATTGTTTTTATCTTTAAATTGACCTGGGTTACAATCTTCTCTCTCACGCATCAGAATACGATGACGGTTTTGTAATAATTCGTACAGTTCTTCGGGAGTTGAAGGGATTTTATTCATTTCGGCTCGATTGGATATAACCGTAAATGTGCCTAAAATATCGTGTGAGTCTTTTATACGTTTAGGAATAACAATACCAGTTTCTACAATTGATTTGGCTTCATCAATTGTAAATCGTGTACCCTCGATGTAATTTGAAAAATACCCTTCAAAAAAGGAAAACATGCGATATGAATCTTCATCCGTATTCTTATTTGTTCGTTCAATAAAGAAATGGTCTTTCAGTGCATCAAATAATATTGAGAATAATTCGACACGTGCTGCATTGAATGGTGTACCTGTAGCTCTTGCCCTAGATGATTCATTCATAAGAACACTTACATTATGAGTAGACATAAGGGCAGAAATAATTCTATTCAACTTTTCAAATTCAATTGGCATATTGAGTAAAACGGAAACTTGTCTTAGTTTATCCCTGAATTCATTTAGCTTATCTTCTCCCTGAATGAGAATCATTTTTTCCAATCTATTTTCAATGAAAGAAATAGGAAGTATTTTCGATTGTTCGCCCCTTCTCTTCGAAATCTGCATACACTCCAACATCCAACGATACTCGGACGCAATATAAATGCCATTCAATTGTATGTCCCCCTCAATGGCTTTTGGTCCTTCGTTTATATTGAGAGTTATTCCCGGGAGATCGGATATTTTTTTTCGAAAATAGTACGTCAGGAAAAAATCCCCATTATTTGTGGGGCGCAATTCCTGGGCACTACGATGGCTGATGACCGCATTCGGGTAGCGCCATGACAAGAGATCGATAAGATTTCTTTTGACTATACTTTCCACGGAATCTAACATGTTAGATGTATAAATTCTTGGGGCTATTTTTTTTAGCTTACCCGCTTTTTCGGCTAATGAAATTTTACGGGAAACGTTTGAGTCGGATGAAGAGAAAATAATCTCCTTAGATAGGTTTAATACTTCTGCCATATAAATTTTATCGCTAATAACACGCAAAGTTGCAAATAATATCCCATATAATAAAAGCTAATGGAAATTTTCTCGAATTTCAATTTTATCAAATTATGAAAATAATTATATCTAAATTTACTCTTCAATTGAAAAAAGTTTCCTTAATCGTTTTTTTTTTGATAAAATAATAATTATCAATTCAGAAAAATGAACTAACTTTGCCCATGTAAATAAATGAGTAGACACATAAATGTACATACCGGACTTTGAGTGACAAAACGTCGTTACTAAAGCGTTACTAAGACAAATATTTACATCGATAAACAACTGATATTTACTGGATAAAGAGGGAAAGTTCATTTCCCGTCCGTACCGCAAACACCCTAATAATCTTATGATTGTTAGGGTGTTTTCTTTTTGTGTCGTGCATCTGTCTTGCAAATTGAGGATCAATGTAAATTAAATTATTCGGGTTCAATCGGTAAAGTTGGGTTTTATTCCAATTTTACCGATTGACCCTTTGTTATTTGCAATTCACAACTTTGATTTCTACTCTTCGGTTCTTTTTGCGGTTTACTTCCGAAGTGTTTGGAACAAGAGGCTCTGCCTCACCTTTGCTTTCGGTGATCATTTGATTTGCAGGTGCTCCTTGCGTGCTGAGTTTAGCTTTTACACTATTTGCTCTCATTAATCCAACCCGAAGATTGTTTCTGCGTGTTCCCCAATTACAAGTGTGACCGGTAATCCGTAGGCACTGGTTTGGGTTTGCCTTCAGCATATCACTCAGTTCTTTTAATTTACCTCTTTCTTCATCTATAGTTTTATCGGAATTCTGAGCAAAATTGATCGTGATCGTAGATACTGTATCTAATGGTTGTTCTACTTTCTTTTCTTCTTCTACAGCAGCAGAAGACTTGATGACCGGTTGTTCTGTAACTACTACCGCAGCAGTTTCTACTTTTTGAGGAGCCATTACGGTGTCTGTTTTTTGTACAGGCTCTGCTGGTGTCGGAGTCATCGGGAGTTCATCTGCAATTTTTATTTCGCGGGTTTTCGCTAAACGGAAATAGATGCCGACCTTAACCCCTACGGATACGGGGGTTACTTTCGTGGTTTGAGTGCTTGCCAATACCCCATTGTATACTCCATCGAGTTGGATTATCTCTTTCGAGTCTGCTTTCAATGCATTGTTAAGTCCGTAGTTGATATAAGCTCCAAGATACAGATCAACTTTGGGTGAAAGGGTGTAGAGTGCACCCAGATCGGCTATTGCCATATACGATGGACGCAGGGAGAGCTTGCCATTATAGCTGTCTGTAGTTGTTGTAAATCCAAATTCCGGTAAGTTGCTTAGTTCCGCGTTCAATCGGGAGAAATAACCGGTGGTGGTTATGCTACCGCCGGTGGTTGTATAACTGCTACTAATGGGAATAGATATCTTGCCACCGGCTGATCCCTGAAGGCTTATTTTGCTACTCAATGCATGTCGGTACTGAAGCGTCAAAGGGATATCCAGAAACAAGGCTTGCTGTTTTTCCTGCCAGTTGTTGTAATTGGTACGAAACTCAAAAGTCTCTCCATCCATATCCACTTGCGGTGAAGCCAATTGTCCGTTGATCGTCGAACGGGCGTTGAACCATTGCAGTCCCAGACCGGATTGAATGCCCCAGTGCTGATTAAAGAAGTAACTGTATCCCGCATTTATCGTGTTTCCGAACCGACCGCTTTGTGTTCCGTTTTTCAGATCGTACGAGAGATTATCTAATCCGCCACCAACTGTTAGGTGCAGGTATTGTTGTTTCTCCTGAGCTTGCAGCATACTACAGAAGAGAAAGCCCAGAGCTATTATTGTTTGTCTTTTCATTTGTAAATTTGTTTAGTGATGAATTAGCGTTGCAGTAGCACTTTTCATGTACTGCAACGCCTGCTGTTAGTTTGCTACAATGACTTTGAATGGAAATGATTGTCCGTTGGCTGTAGTTACGTGGCCTGAATACATACCGTCCATTGTCGGAAGTTTAATAGTATTTAGCTTTTCAACCTTAGTTGAATGGTACACGCGAATACCTTGTGATGAATACACGGATAATTCAGCCCCCGTCAAATCCAAGTCTGTAGCTCCGTCCGTAATTTCCACCGTGCAGGTTTGGTTTGCTCTAACCAAACTAGGATAGGCCGTTACCTTTTGAGTCAGTGGAATATTCAACACCTTAGGGTATGAATAAAGGACTTCACCATCGGTCGTTGTTGCCTTTACTGTATAGGTTCCAACCAATCCTTTGGGGTCACTATAGAACTGTTTGGTGGCACCCTCAATCGCTACACCGTCTTTGTACCATTGGTATGCACTGAACATTTTGGTACTATTGTCCAAAATCAGCACCTTGTTGTATTTTACGGCAATATACTCTGTAGGGATATTGACCGTCATTACAAAGTCATAAGCCGTGCTCTCTACACCGGAATCATTTCGCATTTGCAAAGTACCCTTGTACTTCCCGGGTCTTGTTCCTTCCGGCACAGTAATAGTTATACTTCCATCTGCCCCTGTAGTAGCCAAAGCTGTATAGCTTACATTCTGAATGCCCACTGCCAATGCAGCAGCTTCGAAAGTGATCTGATACTGAGTTGGTCCTCCGGTCACAACGGTATAAGATAAAACCAAGTCGTTGCTTGTCGCATTAGGAGTTGGATTCGACAATGGTTCTAATGTGATGGTACCGGAAGATATTTCAGCTCCCCTAGCCAGGTAATCAGCCGGTGCACTATAATTACCGGCAGCACTGCCACCTAAAGTGTACACCACCCTTATCGTTTTATTGGTTCCAATAGTGGCATTATCATAACTTGCCACGGCTGTAACAGTCACATTTCCTGCGTCACTTGTCACGATACCCGATAAGGTGCCTGTAGTTACCGCCGCTACCGTGTTTCCATCGTACACTTTGCTAAGCGTTACAGTAGGGGTATTTATTGTCAGAGCTTTTGCTGTGATATTACCGTTGGCTGCTACATAGCTAATATCGTAATTATCGGTTACATCTATACTACTGTTTTTTATGGTCAGTACCGAAGCAGTTAGTACATGTGTTGTTCCAACCGAGGCATTATCGAACGCTTGTGTTGGAGCTGTATTTATCTCATCTCCTGTAAGCAGTGCTCCTACGGTAGGTATAGCTGTAGAAACTGTCGTCCCATCATAGGTTTTGGTATCGGCTACGGCGGTTAGGGTAATAGCTCGCTTTCCAATCGTCAGGTAGGCGGGAACAAAAGTTTCGGTATAATTAGAACCATAGCTGTAAGTTCCTTGACTAATCACATAGTCGGTTGCTGTTTCGCCCGTTGCACGAGTGAGTGAACCACTTGCGTTATCTCCTATTACAATAGTTCCCGAAGTTACCTGTGCTGTTAGACTTGGATCGGCATCACCATAGGTTTTCGATTTAGCATCAGCTGTAATTGTAATCGAACGTTTATTGACAATTAGCTGTTTGGTAACATCCGCGGCAGCCGTATAATTTGCATTTCCTGCTTGTTTTGCCGTAATGTTTGTTGATCCGAAACCCACGATATGAATTTGACTATTCACAATCGTTGCTACAGCTTCATTAGAACTGGTATAGGTAATTGGATTAATACCCGATGTTGCAGAAGTTGCTTCAGGATTGAAATCGGCATCACCGTATGTTTTATCTGTCAAAGAGCTGAAATTGATCACTTGACTTCCATAGCTTGTTGTAAATATCAAATCGTTACCAGGGGTAGTTCCGGCAGAATTTACTGTATTTACCCTGAAATGATAGACAGTATTTGGAGTTAGTCCTGAAAGTACATAACTTACCGCCGTTGCAGTATTTCCTGTAGCAGGACTCTGAGAGGCAGTAACTGTTGTACCGTAACTTGTTGTCAAACCATATTCAAAGGTAACAGTTGTACTGGCATTATTGGCATTGACCGAAGCATTCAGTGTTGCACCGGTGGTTGAAATAGCCGTTACGGCTTGCGTAGTTACTGTTGGAGTTAGAGGAAATACTGTTCCGGTTAGTGCTATACTTTTTTGCAGGGCACCATTAGAAGAACACGTCAGATTACCTGCAGGGCTACCCGCCACTGTTGTTGAAGCAATTCTTACTTCAATGTTTTTGGTCGGTATATTGCCAGTTACGGATGTATATGTAAGGCTTGTACCGAACGTTGCTGTTCCGTTTTCGCGCACTTCATATCCTGCCGGAGCTGTAATTGTCATATCGAGCATGGTAGGTGAAACGCTGAACGAAGAAGTTTTAGAATCAGAAGCTGTTCCTACCCTGGTGGAGAAACTACT
>Ga0302292_1000687_pt1 | contig 23161 bp, 19 predicted proteins | sample III_Fen_N2_1_FD_194553 | JGI IMG/M metagenome (GOLD analysis project Ga0302292, IMG submission 194553) | Peat permafrost microbial communities from Stordalen Mire near Abisko, Sweden - III_Fen_N2_1 | ecosystem: Environmental > Terrestrial > Soil > Wetlands > Permafrost | place: Sweden: Abisko...
AGAGTAATCAGGCTGGCGATCAGGTAGGCAGCAGATTGTGCGTAAACATACCATTCAATGCGGAAGGCATGATGGGTAATATTGGTAAACAGCAGGACCGAACAGAAGATAATCATGAGCGACCGGTCGAGAACGGATAAGAGGCTGTCGGTACGAAAAAGGTGCAACCCGCTGATGTTTGACCGCAGATAGAGCGTAAAAGAAATAAGGAACTGATTTAGAATCAGGAAGATCAGGAGGTAGAGGTGGCTATCATCGTAAACAAACAAAGAAGCAAGAATACAAACAATGGCATAAATGCCAGCCAGTAAAAACTTTATACCCACAATATTACTGATGTGTTTTTTCATCAGCAGATGATTCTGAGCGATATTCTTATTGTTAAAGTTAGTAATTCCCAGATCGAGCAGGATATTAAGGATCACAGAAAAACTTAGAAGCGAGAAGTATAATCCATAACTTTCAGCGCCGACCATGTTTTGCACGTGACGGTCGATTCCGAATATCCAGAAGGGTTTGATTAAAATATTCAGAAAAAGGAGCAATAATAGATTTGTAATAAACTTGCGTTTCAATCGGGTAGCTTTTTCCTGGTTTGATTAAAGTGTGTCAAAAGTAGTAATTTTTTAAACAGACTTTGTACATTTGATTGGATTTCGAAACCATAACCATTACCAATGATTATTGCAGTCAATACACGCTTGTTAATTCAGGGAAAGCTCGAGGGAATCGGGTGGTTCGCCAGGGAAACCTTGTCTCGCATTACCCGCGATCATCCGGAGCATCAGTTCCTGTTTATATTTGATCGTCCGTATGCTGAAGAATTTATTTTCTCGCAAAATGTAACTCCCATAGTCTTATCTCCGCCAACCAGGCATCCCATTCTATGGTATATCTGGTTTGAATTCCAGATTCCAAGGATTTTGAGAAAGTATAAAGCGGATCTGTTTTTCTCGCCTGACGGGTATTTGTCACTCAGTACGCGTATCAGGCAACTTGCGGCCATTCACGACATTAATTTTGCACACAGGCCAAAAGATTTGCCCTGGCTGAAAGCCAGATATTACAATCATTATTTCCCATTATTTGCACGGAAGGCCAAGAGGATAGTTACTGTATCTTACTTTTCGAAAGAAGATATCAATCGGACATATAGGATTGAGAACGATAAAATTGATGTTGTATACAATGGGGTAAATTCATTGTATACCCCTACCTCGGAGGAAGAAAAACAGACTACAAAAGATAAGTATTCCGGGGGGCAAGATTATTTTCTTTTTATCGGCTCATTACATCCCCGTAAAAATATCTGCGGATTATTGCGGGCATATGATGCCTTTCGCACTTCGGTAGAATCGGGCACCAAACTGCTTATTGTAGGTGAAAGCATGTTTAAAACCAACGATATTGAATTGACCTATGAAGGAATGCGTTACAGGGATGATGTTGTTTTTACTGGTAGGTTGGGGAATGAGGAATTACACCAGGTTTTGGGAGCTGCTCTTGCTTTGACATTTGTTCCCTTCTTCGAAGGTTTTGGCATTCCCGTCATTGAGGCGATGAATGCCGGAGTACCTGTAATCTGTTCAAATACAACCTCCTTGCCTGAAGTTGGCGGTTATGCAGTTTTATATGTGGATCCGTTTGCCATGAGCCAGATCAAAGATGCAATGATCCGGCTTTATTTGGAAAAGGACCTTCGGGCATCACTCATCGAAAAAGGGTTTCTACAAAAGGACAAGTTCAGTTGGGACAAAACTGCCGAATTACTTTGGGGAAGCATCCAGATTTGTGCAAGTACTTAAAAATAGAAAAAAGTCATTTGAAAAAGGGAAAAGAAAATAATCGATGATTACGAAGAAAACGTAAACAAAAATAAGGACGATACATGAAAGTCACACCAGAAAAGAGGAAAAGTGAATGAGCAAAGAGACAAAAGGAATAAGAAAATATCCAATATCCAATATTACTATCCATTTGATAAAGATGAAAAGAGAAAAGATAATTAACGAGACTTGTGAAAACAATTAAAGATAAACTTTTGCTATTTCTTCAGGAAGGAAGGCTGGAGGCCGGTTGTGATGAGGCCGGAAGGGGATGCCTGGCAGGACCGGTGTTTGCCGCTGCTGTAATACTGCCAGCTGATTTTGAAAATAATCAGCTTAATGATTCAAAAAAACTTACTGAGAAACAACGTTATGCCCTGCGTCCAATCATCGAAATGCAGGCGTTGGCTTATGCTGTTGGGATTGTGGATAATCATGAAATCGACAGGATAAATATCTTGAATGCCTCTTTTCTGGCGATGCATCGTGCTCTTGACCTGCTTCACCTGAAAGCAGAACATTTACTCATTGATGGGAACCGCTTTAAAACTTATCCTGGAATTCCCCATACCTGTATCATAAAAGGTGATGGTAAATATTTGCCTATCGCAGCAGCATCGATTCTTGCAAAAACTTACAGGGACGATTACATGGATGCAATTCACCAGGAATATCCCCAGTACAACTGGCTGGCGAATAAAGGTTATCCAACCCTTTACCACCGAAAAGTAGTTAGAGAGATCGGAATTACGCCTTATCATCGGCTATCGTTTGCCAATCAAGGCAATCAACTTAGACTCAATATCTGAAGTTCGAAAAAAACAAGCTTTTGGGTGAAAAAGGTAATCTGCTTAGGGAAAGCAAATGATTCATGGAAATGGGTTTAACGTATAGTATCCAGGAGTGAAAAGCATCATGCTTTTTCAACATCCTGATACGTTATACAATTGCCTGCTGGAATAGATGATATCCTTCGAATTAGTCTTTGTCGTTCACTGAGTCGTCATCATCATCATCATCAAAATCGTCATCGTCGAAGTCATCATCAGCAACATCATCAATTTCATCAACATCTGCTTCGTCGGCAAGTATATCATCCTCGGCATACTTGCTTTCATATTCTTCTTTGGCGCTATCCTTTAACGATCCAGTGCTGTCGTAATCATCATCTTCTTCGATGATTTTTTCGGCTTCAAAAATAGTCATACGAACCAGATAGTATTTGTCCTCTGTTTCGAAAGGTAAGGCACTTACCCTCTTGCCATCTTTGTTGTTGAAATAGATCAGACTTTCACTGTATCCGCTAGGATATTCCAGCTTGATTTTTTCCTGAATTTCAGGATCCAACTTGTCATAATCCTTAATAACTCTGGGTTTACTTAGATTCATTGATTAATATTTTAATGCAATTATATGAAAAAAATTAATAATTCTTCAGCGGCGAATATAAATGAAAATCTATTTTGCAAGCAACTTTTTTAGCTTTTCTTCTGATTTTTTACCAAAAGATTATTCTCAGGAAAAATCAATCATTGCTTTTATCACTCTGTCCTGATAGTTTGCGACTATTTCAAACGCACGCTGAGTTTCTTCAGGCTGAAAATGATGAGTAACCATCTTATCTGCAGACAATTCGTTTTCGACCAGAGAAATAGCTTTTTCGACACAATGGTTCTGACGTCGGACATTTTGAATTGCAATCTCTTTCCGACGCATTAAATCCATGTTAAAAATAAACCTGGCTTCTTTTGGGATACCTACTAAGATCAGTTTTCCTCCGGGCTTCAAAATATTTAAAGCATCGTCAACTGCATTCTGATCACCGCTGCATTCAAAAACCAGGTCGAGTAAAAGTGGTTCAATTTTACGGATTGATTCAAATGCATCTTCATCAAATGGGTCGAGAATAAAGTCCGCGCCCAGCTCCAATGCCTTTTCACGACGATATTCTAATGGTTCGAAGCAAAATATATTGCCTGTCTGCATCGTTTTCAAGACCATCAAAACGGATAAGCCGATTGGACCAGCACCAAAAATACCAATGGGTTTGTCCTGAAAATTAGTTTGAGCCATTTCAACACTATAAGTTCCAATTGTTAATGGTTCGATGAGTGCTGCCGAGGTCTGATTAAACTTCTTTGAAAGGGTATAACAGGTAAACTCGGGCATCACGATATATTCAGAAAGACAACCTTCAATTTGTCCCGGACAACCCAGAAATCGGTTGTTTCGGCAGGTATGATGTCGGCCTGCCAAACATTGATCGCAGGAGCCGCAATGTATGTTTGGATCAACGGCAACCAGGTCACCAGGCTTGACCCGGGTTACTGAATTTCCTGTTTTAACTACGATCCCTGAACATTCGTGACCTAATGTAAAAGGAAATTCAACAACCTGTGATCCGATTTTGCCTTCAGTGAAATAATGGATATCCGATCCACAAACACCTACAGATTTTATCCTGATTAGAACATCATCTGCACTTTTCAGTTTCGGTTGGGGCCTGTCAATCATCTCAATTCTCCGTATTCCATTTAAAACCATTGATTTCATGGTAACGTACTTTTGAATATTCAGGAAAACAACATCCAAATAATGAAAAAAAAAGAAGATATGAACGGTATTGGTGTTTTATTTTCTGCTTTTCTGAAAAGGAAATGAACAAAGCAATTCCAATGTTCATATTTTAGGTGAATAAAGGCTTAAAAGTAATCGTACTGTATTTTATCACTTTTTTTAAGTTGATGAATTCATTACTTTGTTTGAAATAAAACATTAGGATTATGTATGGAAAAATAAGGCAAGATTTAATTCAGACTCTAAGCGAATTGAAAGAACAAGGTCTATATAAAACCGAAAGGATTATTACCTCTTCACAGAGTTCAAAGATTTCTGTATCGGGTGATAAACAGGTATTGAATTTTTGTGCCAACAATTATCTGGGTTTATCCAATCATCCCGAAATAATTAGGGCAGCACAGGAAACGATGAATGCCTGGGGCTATGGACTATCTTCAGTTCGTTTTATCTGCGGTACTCAACAGATTCATAAGGAACTGGAACAAAAGGTGTCGGAGTTTCTTGGGACCGAAGACACCATCTTGTATTGTGCCGCTTTTGACGCCAATGGAGGCGTTTTTGAACCTTTATTGGGTGAGGACAGTATTATCATCTCAGATGAGTTGAATCATGCCTCAATAATCGATGGAGTAAGGTTGTGCAAGGCTCAGCGTGCGAGATACAAACATGCGGATATGGATGAGTTGGAAAACTGTCTTATTGAATCACAATCATTGAAATACAGAATGGTTGTAACTGATGGTGTATTCTCTATGGATGGTGATTTGGCAAAACTCCCTGAGATAGTTGAATTATGTGAGAAATATGATGCTCTGATCATGGTCGACGATTCTCATGCTTCCGGCTATATCGGCAAAACAGGAAGAGGAACTGCCGAGCATTTCGGACTTCTTGGAAAGATTGATATCATTACAACTACTTTTGGGAAAGCATTAGGAGGTGGAAACGGAGGATGTACCTCAGGACGAAAAGAAATTATTGAAATGCTCAGGCAAAGGTCAAGACCATATTTATTTTCAAATACTCTGGCTCCTGCCACCGTTGGCGCAACAATGAAGGTACTTGATTTGCTTACTGAATCTTCTGAGTTACCAGGAAGAACAATGAAGAATGCAAAATATTTCCGAGGTAAAATGGAAGCCTGCGGATTTGATCTGGTGAAAGGAACCACTGCAATTGTTCCTGTAATGATTTATGATGCACCGCTTGCAGTGAAATTTGCCAATGAATTGTTGAAAGAGGGTATTTATGTAATTGGTTTTGTATTTCCGGTTGTTCCAAAAGGAAAAGCCCGAATCAGGGTGCAATTGTCGGCTGCACATACCAATGAACAAATTGATCAGGCCGTGGAAGCCTTTAATAAAGTTGGAAAATCACTCGGAATCATCTGATAACTATTTGGTTGGTTCTTCCTGGTTTAAAATAGTGAAAGGCTGTCAGGATATTATATCCCGACAGCCTTTTATATATAGTACAATTTGCTCGGGCTAAAATGAAGCCCTACTAAATTGTCTGGAATTCATACACTCCTTTTTAATAAAACTATATTGAATTTTCATGGCTTTAATTAATTCTTAGTTTATAGGGAATGCATGAAGGGTTTGAACTATTTGATTTGGATAACGGCATATTTGGATATTCTCCAGAATTCCTCAGGATTTTCAATCTCCAGGTATGCAATCTGTCCGTTTTCTTCAACCAGTTTATATGAACTGCTTGGATGTTCTGAAATCAAGACCGCTTTTTTAGCATTAAGTGGGATTGTTTTTGTCTTGCGTATGTCCAGATCGGTAAAATATTTTGAATCAAAATTTCCTTGAATTGCCTTACCTCCGCCAACACCGAGGATTCCTCCTTCGCGATCAAGTATACCTTCTTTTTTCAGTTCTTTGAAAGTTCCTAGAGCAAAATGTGCAGTGTTTAATTTATCCGTTTTATCCACAATCTGTTTTTGTTTGTAACTGATCGTGTCAGACTGTCTTTGAATGTCAGTATTCAAATTTTGCACCTTAGTGCCGAGTTCTGCAATATTGGTGTTTTTATTCTCGACATCTTTTTTCAATTCAGCAATTTCTGTATTCTGGCTTTCAATAGTTTCCGATAAGGCCTGGAGTCTTTTTTCATAGGATTTCAAGTTCATTCCTGATTTCTTCAGTTTTTCTTCCAGTGCTGCAATCTTTTTCTCACTTTCTTCCAGCATAGTGTCCATCAGTTTAACATCTTCAACTATTAGCTGTTTCCTGTTTTTACCACCTTCAGATTGAATCATGGAGATTTTATTCCTTTTTTCTTTAATGAATTTCAGATTAGTTTCAATTTCATTAAAGGTATTTTCCATGTCATTCACAACTGAATCCTTCTTTTGAATTATTTGGTTTGCGTTGTTCTTCTCAACCATCAAGGTTTTTATTTCGGCCTCCTTTTGGTTGTAAACATACACTCCTCCTGAAATCCCGGCAACCAATAAAAGACCAGTAATAATGATTGCCGCTAACTGTGTGTTTTTTGTCATTTCCATAAATTTGAATTTTATTTTTTATATTTATTTAAAAGATCAAACAAACACTTGCCAGTAATAATTATATTTTGTGATGTTGTCTGATTTCACTATAAGGGATGACAATGCCCGTGCCAAATACCTTGCATTGATTTAAAGTACTGTTAATTATGTGTTTGGGAGTATTGGTGAAGGATGATGTTTTCTCAAATTGAGAAAACTAATCATGGATTGATAAAATTGAGAATTATTTTATGGATTATTCTATTATGCTTTCCTTCAACATACGATAAATAGTTGCAACACCAATGTCCAATTTTTCAGCCACCAGTTTGATGTTGCCATCATATTTCTCGAGGAATGTTTTTACAATCCGAATATCATATTCCCGGAGGCTGAGCTCCTGACGAAATAATTCGTCCAATAAATCGTGACCTCTGCCCAGAAAAATGTGATCGGAGGTAATTTCATTCCTGTCAGCCAATGTAACTGCCAATTCAATTACCGACTTCAATTCACGGATGTTTCCGGGAAATGGATAGGAGAGCAGCCGGGATAAGGCATCAGATTTCAGGGTTTTGATCATCATTTTATTCTCTTTACAAAACACATTAATAAAGTGTTTTGCCAATATGATTACATCATTTTCCCTATCACGAAGAGGCGGTAATTCGATGGGTAGTCCATAAAGCCGGTAATAAAGATCCTGTCTGAAATTTCCTTTTTTAATTTCCTCCTGAAGATCTTTATTGGTTGCTATAATAATCCGGCAATCAAATTTCACAGGTGTGTTACTCCCTATTCGGATAATTTCCTTTTCTTGCAGGGCACGTAACAATTTTGCCTGTAATGAAATATCCATCTCTGCGATTTCATCCAGGAACAAGGTTCCCCCATTTGCTTCTTCAAACTTGCCAATCCGTCGGAAAGAAGCGCCAGTAAAAGCACCTTTTTCATGGCCGAAAAGTTCACTTTCAATCAATTCTTTGGGTATTGCAGCAACATTAACGGCAATAAATGGTTTGTCCGACCTGTTAGAATTATAGTGAATGGCTTTGGCAACCAATTCTTTTCCAGTACCAGTTTCGCCTGTTATGGTCACTGTAATATTCGTTCGGATAGCTTTTTCAATCAGTTCGTATATTTTACGGGTGGCTGCGCTTTTACCGATGATTGTATTCTGATCCACATATTTATTACGGACCTCCAGTCTTAAATTTACAATCTCTTTCTTCAACTTATTACCTTGCCTGATGTTGTTGACCGTGTTCAGTAAACGTTCTTTAATGTCGCGTGATTTAACAATGTAATCGTAGGCGCCTAATTTTAATAAAGCAACAACAACATCGATATCAACCTGCTCAGAGATCAGGATGATCTGGATATCTTCATTTATTTCTTTGATTTGTTTCAATATTTCGAGCCCTTTTGAGTCAGGAAGCCGATAATCAAGGGTAATGATATCCGGTTCCTGGTATAAATTAGCCAAACAGTCTTTCCCGGTTGTATAGGATTGAATTTCATAGTCTGGGTTTAGCGACAGGGTGTGTACAAGCAATCTATTGTACCAATCATCATCCTCCACTACAAATATTTTAAAGGCTTTTTCGGACATCTTATCTGAAATTTGATACCATCAATTTATATCTAATTCTGCAAGATAATAAGTTTATGAATGAAAAGGATTATTAAATTCTCATTTTGAGAATAATTTAAATCTTTAAACAGATTTAAGAGGTATACATATAAATCTAATTTATGCTTCTCCAAGTTTCTCTTTAAGGAATGAATTGATGCGGTTGATTTCCATCTCAATTATCCCGATCAGGTTTTTTACCTCATTTGGTTCGCCTCTTTCCGTTGTATTTTCGAGTTTCTTTAAATGATCATAGAGCAAGGTTTCATTTAAATGTTTGGCAGGAGCCGCAAGTTTATGAGCCGTTTCAACGATTCCTATTATGTTTGCCGTTAGCGAATACTGCTTGAATTTTACCAAGGCTTCTTCACTGGAATGGATAAATAATCTAAGCATCTCATTAATGAATAAATCGTCACCTCCTAAAATTAGTTTCAACTCATTAAAGTCGACAACTTTTTGTTCTTCAGATATTTTGTGATTATGCTCGTCAGTTTCTTTCTGAAGTAATTTTATGATGGCAATGAGTAAAGATGATTCAGTAAACGGCTTTTGTAAAAAAGCATGCATTCCCGATAACTCTATCTTTGCAATATCTAAAGGTTTAGTTGTTGCAGTCAATGCAATGATTTTTGATGAAGGGCAATTCTGTAAAATTTGTTTTGTGGCCTCGTATCCATCCATTAGAGGCATTCTGATGTCCATTAAGATTAAATCATAAGAATATTTCAATGCCAGATCGACAGCTTCCTGACCATTATTCGCCTCGGTAAATGACACTTCCCATTTTGTGAGGATATTTTTGATCAGATAACGATTGAATTCTTCATCATCAACAATCAGAAAATGCAATTTATGAATCCAGGATGGTATAACGATCAGTTCTTTAATTTGTTTTTTAATACGATCAGGATTACCTTTAATGTAAGGTATTTGCAGTTTAAAACGTGTCCCTTTCCCAGGAATACTATCCACTTCAATTTTCCCATTCTGTAGTAAAACTAGTTTTTTTACAATGGCAAGTCCTAGTCCTGCACCACGCTGTTTTTGTGTGAGATCAGTATCCAATTGTACAAATTCGTCAAATATCAGATTCAAATTTTCTTTTGAAATACCTATGCCAGTATCCGACACTTCAATATTTAGCAGGATGTTTTGGCCCGAAGTTTCTTCACCTTTAGAAGTAATCGTAATCTGCCCCTGATTGGTGAATTTTATAGCATTTGTTATCAGGTTAATTAATATTTGTTTCAGACGAATCGGATCGCCCTGAAGTACCGGATTACTGTCTGTTTCATCTTTCATAATCAAATCAATACCTTTTTTCTGAGCTGAATCTTTATGCAATTTGTATACTTCCAATAAAATTTCATCAGGCAAGAAATCGATAAGTTCAAATTTTAATTTTTGAGATTCTATTCTTGATAAATCAAGTGTGTCGTTTACAAGGGCAATGAGATGTTCTGCAGATTTGTATACTACTTTCAAGTCAGAGGTCATTTCTACCGAATCTGTTTTCTGAAGCATTTGGCCAGTAAGTCCATAAATTGCGTTCACCGGGGTTCGCATCTCATGACTGACCGTTGCCACAAACATTTCTTTTGCTTTTGTAAGACTCTCAGCATCAGCTTTTGCTTTTTTCAGAAATTGTTGATAGGTTCGGTTTTTTCGTAGGTTTCGGAAAAATAATAATAGAATAATTATCAGTAGAATTACTGCAGCAATGGTGAAAATTGTCATTCTCTGGTAGGTTTGTTCTGCCATAAGATCGGCTTCCAGTGTTTTAGTTTCCAATCTTTTTTGTTCACTATTTTCGAGACTGACAATATGTTGGTTGAGCTTCTGTGTTAACTGAATATTCTTTTCGAGCAAAACCATTTCCTTGGTTTGCATCTTTTTGGTCTGACTAATAATTTTCTGTTCCAGGTCTGCTAATTCCTTTTTAAAGACTTCCTTATCTTTGGATTTATCGATGATAATGGGTCTCCTGGTTGTAGTATCATTTTTACTAAATATTCTTTTGAAGAATCCTTTCTTTACTGCGGGTTTAAATCGGATTGTATCCGGATGAATAATTGCAGTGTCAATCCGGGAATAGAGTTTAGAAAACGTATTGTGAGGGTCAGTTTTTGAATGATGGAGAGCGCGGATTTCATCCCAAATCAACAATTTTCTGTTGGTAAGCAAACCTATTGTATCAATATCAGCAATTTCGTTTTGGTCCGATAGGACATAATTTGCCAGATTGCTTAGTTTTTCATGAATACTTGTATCAAGCTGGCGGTATGGATGAAGGAATGTTGTATCACCGGTAAGACTGTAAAGGCGGATTGTATTTTCAACCTCACTTAAATCGGAAGCAATATCTTTTATTAAGAGTAATTTGAGGTCAGGCCGTGCTTCTTTGTGGATTGTATCAACAATCTCAGAAAGACTCTGATAGGCCAGAGTCCCTGAAACGATCACCGCAATTGCAATGCAGATAGTTAAAAGAATAACCTGTACTTCAATTTTAATTTTCTTCATCAAACTAAATATCGTTATTTATATCATTTTATTGAGTGACTAGTTGATATATTTTAAAATAAATTACGTAAGACTGCAAGTATTTTAATTCAATTAGTTCACTTATAAATTATTTTTTTAATAATAGCCGCCATAAATTGATTCTCTCACGCATTTGTTTCTCAGAAAAACAAAAAGGGTGCTTATATTGGAAATAAGCACCCTTTAAGAGAAAAAATTAAATGCTAGAATATTTTATAGCCTATGCCAAATGCAAAAGCTAAAGTAGTTTTGCCATATGTTTCATTGTAAGGGCCATATGATGCAGGAAGATTGGCCAATGTTTTGTCAAATGATTTGTCGAAAGTCTTAGTATAATCTTTATACGTAGTCGTCATAATACCGGCATCCAGAGCCAGTCTATTGTTTAATTTCCACTGGAATCCGGTTGCAAATGTATATGAATCATTGCTGTAGCTAAAATCACTCTGGTAATCTTTGCTTATACCTGTATTTGAATTCATATAGCCCGCACTGATAGCGAATTCATCTGTAATTTTATATTCCAGACCAAATGATAACTCTACAAAGTTTTTATCGATGGTCCGGTTTTGACCATAAACATTTGGGCCCCAGCTAATATTTTTATCCAAAAAAATGCTGAATGATCCTGATGCCTTTAGTTTATCTGTAATTTCATAATCTGCACCACCGGAAATGATTGCAGGAATATTACTGGGCGATTTCTGTTTATCGGGGAATAAACCTGTTCCATCAACTACAGTTTTATTAGTTAAGGTAAGAATAGTTGAATGTTCATATTTCAAGGCAATGTTCAATTTATCAAGATGAATATCAACACCGACGATAGGAGTAAAACCTAATCCGGTTTGTTGGGTGTCAACATTGATATCTTGGGTTGCAAGTGAATTTACCTGCATCGCCGCGGCCTTGCCTGTAAATCCTATAGCAACAGCATTAAGAGTAGCTGCTGCAGTTCCAATATTCATCCCGGCAGAACTAATTCCTGCTGCTCCCAATAATTGGGTTACAGCAGCAACAGTTGAAGGTGGTAATGCATTGAGTGGTGTTGTTGCAGGTGTCCCGGCGCTAATAGCACTTGTCAGGCCTGTGGAAACAGCTGTAGAATTTGTGGCAAGTCCCTTTAAAAAGGTATTTCCATCAGCAAAGAATTGGGTGGCTGAAACCATACCTCCTGTATATGAAGACTTAAAGGCAGGATAATTAGGATTAATCTTGACATCTTTCAAGTAACCGCTGTAAGAATTATTTGCATTTATCATACGAACGCCTGCGGATATGGTAATGATTTTGTTGATCGCATAACTTCCGTTCAACTGAGCTCCCCAGAACACGCTTGAACCTTCAAATTTTATTGCAGTGGAATAATCAGTCGTGGGGATCCCGCTGGCTGATAATGACAAAGGAAGGGTTGAAATGAGTTTCTCAAAGCTGGGTAACCCAGTATTATATTTAGCAGTACCGCCACCTGCATTAGGTCCGAACCCGGCCGAAAATGCCCATTTATCAATTTTATAAACAGCATATGCGGTTGGGTAAAAGGGTACAGTTGTTTCTCCTTTATATTCTGAATTATGAAGTAATGAGAATTCACTGTTAATCGTACGGGTTTGAAAAATACTTTGATTATTAAGGCTAAAATAGAACCCATCTTTCAATTGCGTTAATCCAGCTGGATTATAATAGACTGCATCCAGATCAATTGATGCATTACGAGACAACATGCGCGCAAATTGAGCGCTTTGGTTGGTATTTGTTAAAATTCCACCAGCGTAAGCAGTGTTTATTAAAAATAAAGCTACGGCAATCAAAACTGCAAATTTCTTCATAGGATAATTTTAAAGGTTTAATTGAAACAAAAATATAAATATTTATGACTTGCAATTAAAATATGACTGAAAATCAATCTATTAAGAATTATTAAACAATGAACTTTAATATTCGAATAAAACGAAACCCGACCTCTTGGGAGTCGGGTTCAGTTAATAAATTTATGTAATAGGATATTTAAGATAGTTATTTCATTATAGGTGAATTACTTCGCCGTAGGCAGCAGCGGCTGCCTCCATAATGGCTTCACTCATGGTAGGGTGCGGATGAATGGATTTGATCAGTTCGTGTCCGGTGATTTCAAGTCTTTTGGCAACGACAAGTTCTGCAATCATCTCGGTGACATTACCACCGATCATATGTGCTCCCAGTAATTCTCCATATTTGGCATCGAAAATAAGCTTTACGAAGCCATCTTTCTGCCCTGAGGCACTGGCTTTTCCACTGGCGGAATAGGGAAATTTACCCACCTTAATATCATAACCGGCAGCTTTCGCTTTTTGTTCAGTCAACCCAAGCGAAGATATTTCTGGATTGGTATAGGTACATCCTGGCACTGTTGAATAATCAATTGGATGGGGATTTAATCCCGATATCTTTTCGACACATAATATTCCTTCGGCTGATGCAACGTGAGCCAAAGACGGACCTGCAATAATATCGCCAATAGCATAAACGGTGCTCACATTGGTCTGGCAAAATTCATTCACCTTAATCTTCCCGTTCTCTATCACAATACCCAGATCTTCCAATCCTAAGTTTTCGAGGTTTGGTGTAATCCCAACAGCCGATAAAACAATTTCAGCTTCAATGACTTCCTCCCCTTTTTTAGTTTTTACAACTACTTTACACAATTCACCTGTACTATCGACTGATTCGACCGAGGAATTGGTATAAACTTTCATTTTCATTTTTTTGAACGATCGTTCGAGTACTTTCGAAACCTCTTCATCCTCGTTGGGAACAACATTGGGCATGTATTCTATCAATGTAACGTCTGTTCCGATGCTCTGATAAAAATAAGCGAATTCGCTGCCAATTGCTCCTGAACCAACCACCACCATTGATTTTGGCTGTTTAGGTAAAACCATAGCTTCACGATAACCAATGATTTTTATACCATCCTGTTCCAGATTGGGCAATTCACGCGAACGGGCCCCGGTTGCCAGGATGATATTTTTAGCTGAATAAAGGGATCTATTTCCGGTATCGTCGGTTACTTCAACCGAATTTTTATCTGCGAGTCTGCCATTGCCCGAAATGACATCAATCTTATTTTTATTAAAAAGGAATTGAATTCCCTTGCTCATTCCATCGGCTACGATTCTACTTCGTTTAACTATTGCTTCAAAATCCGGCTTAATTTCTCCTGATATTGTAACACCATAATCAGCGGCATGTTGAGCATATTCCAATGCCTGTGCACTCTTCAGCAACGATTTTGTCGGAATACAACCCCAGTTCAAACAAATGCCACCAAGCTTATCTTTTTCGACTACACAAACATTTAAACCTAATTGAGCGGCTCTGATGGCAGCAACATATCCGCCAGGACCGCTACCTAATACTATTAGATCATAACTCATAAAATAGCTTCTTTAAATAAAATCAAACAGCATAATAACATCCTGATACGTTGAAAAGTTTTTTATAACATTGGATTCCTATGTAGTCCTTTCAATATTCACATCTTAGGAAATACTGATTCAGTCGGTCTTTCTTTAAATTTGAAGAATTTTAGTTTAGTTGCCGGTACTAATTTGGGAATAGTTCAGCGAGTTTTTTTGCCAATTGTTCTCCTCGTAATCCTTTTCCAAGGATTTTCCCATCTTTATCAAGAAGGAACGATTGTGGAATTGAATTTACTGCATATAACCTTGCAGCGGCATTTTGCCAGAACTGAAGATCAGAAACATGAATCCATGTAAGTTGGTCTGCCTTGATGGCTTTCAACCATTCGTCTTTGTTTCGGTCGAGTGAAACCCCAAGGATTTCAAATCCTTTCGTGTGAAATTGCTGGTATAGTCTTACGACATTTGGATTTTCCTGGCGACACGGTCCGCACCAGGAAGCCCAGAAATCCACCAGTACCACTTTGCCATGCAGTGATGACAATGTAATCGGTTTGCCATCAGGATCATTCATAGTGAAATCTGGTGCCACAGCGCCAACTTCGGTCTTCTTTTGTGACTTTATCAGTTCTTTCAACTTAACTACGTACTCTGTCTGGCTGATCTCAGGAGCGAATTTGCTTGTTATTGAATCTAATTCGCCGATCTCAATCTGGTTCGCCAACTGTGCCAGGGTGATGAATGCAGCCACTACCGAGTTCGAATGTTCCTTGACAAAGTTTTTTGTATAAACCTTGTTGTTATCAATCATGGCCTGATAGTCAATTTTAGCTTTTTCGGCTGCATTTGTATTTCCAGTGGTCATTGCCTCCTGATATTTCTCCTGCAATGCAGTGACATCTTTATTCAATTTGTCCATTTCATTGATGTAAATCTGGAAAATATCCTGTGAAGGAGACCCGATTATTTTAGTACTGCGTAAACTGTCCTTATTGGCTTTAACAATAATATTGGCATTTTCAAGGAAGAATTGGGCTAAGTAATCCTTCGCGTTCAATCGAAGTAATCGAAGATCCGGTGTTACCATCTTCCCCTTAAACGTAAATTTGCCTGAAGTAACAATAGCACTGTCGACAGTGATCGGTTTCCCATCAGAGATCTTTTGCAGATAAACTTTACCGGTTTCAATTCCTGCAATTGATCCATTAATTGAAAATTCATTTTTTGCCGACTGACAGGAAAAAAAAGCCAGGGCAAATACCAAAATTACTATTACATTTCTCATCAATCTGATTATTTAAGGTGGTTAATTATTTTTTCTGATTTGGTCATAAACATCAAGCAATTTTTTAGCGGCCACAAAGGAAGAGACCTCTTCGTTCAGTACTTCCTTCTCCGATTCTTCCATCAGTTTCATTATCTGTTCGTTCTGATAAAAGTCATTTCGAAGTCGCTCGTTAATTGTTTCATACATCCAGAATTTGGATTGCTCATTTCTACGATGTTGAAAATATTCATTGGCTTTAACCTTACTCAGATATTCGTCAATGGTATCCCAGATTTCGTTGATTCCGGTTTTCAGGTAAGCCGAACAAGTCAGCACTTTAGGCTTCCAACCCGATTCGGAGGCCGGGAACAGATGCAACGCGTTCATATACTGAATTCGGGCCAATCCTGCCTTTTCAATGTTGTTCCCATCGGCCTTGTTGATTGTAATTGCATCGGCCATCTCCATGATCCCTCGTTTTATCCCCTGCAATTCGTCGCCGGCACCTGCCAGCATGAGCAAGAGGAAAAAATCGACCATCGAATGTACTGCTGTCTCACTCTGACCAACGCCAACTGTCTCAATAAAAATATGATTAAAGCCGGCAGCTTCGCATAACACAATAATTTCCCTGGTCTTGCGGGCAACACCACCCAGCGAACCGGCAGAAGGGGAGGGACGGATATAGGCATTCGGATCAATTGACAAATCTTCCATCCGGGTTTTATCTCCCAGAATACTGCCTTTCGTACGTTCACTGCTGGGATCAATGGCCAGCACAGCCAGTTTCTTCCCTTTGGCAGTAATAAATTTGCCCATGGCTTCAATAAATGTGCTTTTACCCACTCCTGGAACACCTGTAATTCCTATTCGGACTGAATTGCCGGCGAAGGGTAAACATTTCACAATAATTTTCTGGGCCATCTCCTGATGTTCGGCTTTCGAACTTTCAATTAACGTTACTGCCTGACTTAGGATTGTTATATCTCCCTTCAGAATGCCTTCTACATATTGTTCCTCAGTCAGAGCTCGCCTTTTCTTATTTTTTAAAAATCGTTTGACCGACGCGTCATTAACAGGGGGCAAGGGTTCAATACCCTGATTTACATTTAAACCTGTGTATTGCGGATCATTCTCAATATGAAAATAGGATTGATTTCCGTCCATGTTCATTAATTTTGTACGAATGTAACGATCAACAAAGAATTAAAGCTAATGTTGAATTGAAAACTTTCGAATTTTTAAATAAAAAGGCCGGTTCGGATGTCCGAACCGGCCTTCTAATCTGCGAACATGAGCTTATTGAGCTAAAATATTACTCGAGATCCGTAATACCGTAGTTGGATTCTTCGGATCATTGGTAATTACAGTTATTGTCTTATTTTGTCTGCCACTCTTTCCTGTTGAATCGAATACCACTTTCAACGGAACGCTTTCATTGGCTGTAACAATATTTTTGGATGGAGAAACCGCCGTACATCCACAGGAACTCTTTACGTCACGAATTATCAAATCCTTTTTACCAGTGTTTTTTAGGTTAAATACATGTTCATTTTTCGTGCCTGGTTTAATGTCTCCAAAATCGAACGATTCCATGTCATAGGTAACAATCGGAGCGTTTTTTAAATCTTCGGCCGATAATTTGGAAAAGTCCTCTTCAAGGGTTGCACTCACAGCTACTGAGTTCTTGTAATCATCCTGGCCATCAATATTCAAATACAGGCGACCCATAACAAATCCGTAAGCCTGAATTTTATTGGCATCAAAAGTAACCACCAGGTATCCTTTTTGCTTGGGAGCTAATTTGGCAGGTTTAAATACTGCACTAAGGTGAGGAGGAGGTGTTTTGAAACTCAATTGAACAGGCTGATCCGAATTATTCACGATTTCAGTACTATCTTTCTTGATTTGTTTCTCCTTAATGGAGGTAAAAGCGATGTGATTCGTCTTGGCGCGAAGCGGGCCAATTTCGTTGGGATAATCTTCTTCAATGGTGCGGGCTCTGGGTGTAACTTCTCCCAGAATGGTAAGCACTACATCAGAATTTTCGGCATTCGAACTGACACGGATGGTCTTGTTGAAAACACCAGGCCTGTTTCTTGCATCGTAACTGACCTTTATCACTCCTTTGGCTCCGGGAGCTACGGGTTCCCTTGTCCATTCCGGAGTGGTACATCCGCAGGATGCCTGCACATTGTTAAGAATTAATGGAACTGTGCCGTCATTTTTAAAATTGAATGCCACAGATTGAACACCAAGTTCTTCCTTGAAGGTTCCGAAATTGTGTTGCAGTTTTTCAAATGCGATGCGTGATTTTGCCTCTTGCGCAAAGTTCAAAATAGGCAAACATATCATCATTGCCAATAGAACGGTAAGTTTTTTATTCATATGTTTTTCTACATTTAAAGGTTAATAATCGAATTATAGATTGGTATATTATATTCAAATTTAATCAATTCTGTTGTACTATAAATGCAATTTGGTCACAAATCTAAAAAACCTTTCTTTGAATTGATGTTAACACGAATAAAGTTTTGTTAATGAGATGTTAATGAACAAAAGAAGATTCATTTTTTGAGTAGTTTCGCTTTGTCAATCAGATGCCAACCGTTAGTTATGAAAAGAAATTCAATAGGCTTTGTGATCATTATGGCTACTGTTTCTGTAGTAGGAATTCTGCTGATACAGTTCTTCTTTCTAAAAAATTCTTACGATTTAAATGAAAGGCAATTTCATCAAATGGCCACCAGTGCCTTGAGAAGTGTAGCCAGTCAGATTGACGATTACAATGCCAAAGTTCATGGTCATCACACGAAACCTATGGAAGGGTGTCAGGTTGAACAGATATCGAACAATTATTTTGTTGTCAGCGTAAACGACATAATTGATCCGAATCTGCTGGAGCACTTTCTCAGGGTGGAGTTTAAAAAACGAAACCTGAATCTGACGTATGAATATGCAATTTACGATTGTAATTCAAAAAAAATGATTCATGGCAATACACTTACCATTGACTCCCTCACTTCAATGCCAAAGTCGGTTAAGAAAGCCGACTCATCATGTTGTAGTGTAGAAGAAATCATGTACGACACACAAGTTGGTAAGCTAAATAAAAATGGAGAAAAGAAGAACAAAGTCTGCAATTTGCCAACCTGCGAAAAATTCACTTATTATTTTGGTGTTCGTTTCCCCGACAGGTCACAATTCTACAATTCCCGTTTAATGACCTGGTATTTTTTAAACGGCATTCTATTTATCGTGGTTATCTTCTTCGGGTATACCATTTATATTATCATCAAGCAAAAGCAACTTAGCGAAATCCAGAAAAACTTTATTAATAATCTGACTCATGAGTTCAAGACACCCATTGCTTCCATCGAGTTGGCTGCCTCTGTAATATCAAATCCCAAAATAATCGAACAACCTGAACGGCTGGCCAAATATATTCGGATCGTGCAGCAGCAGAACAAGAGACTGGCCGACCATGTCGAAAAATTGCTGCAAATGGCAACCATCGAAAAAACAAATCTTCAACTGAATTTGGAGCAAGTGGAGTTAAATGTATTCATAGCTGAATCAATACAGGAGTTTAAAAACAGTTTGAATAATGGCAAGGATTATTCGATCAGACTCGATTCTGCCGTTCAAAATGCCTTGATACGAGCTGATAAACTTCATTTTTCAAACCTTATTTTTAATATTCTCGACAATGCGGTCAAGTATTGCGAGGTCGATCCTGATATAATTATCGGGCTTAAAGAAGCTGATAAACACTACTATGTGTCGTTCGATGATAATGGAATAGGCATCCCGAGAGAGGATCGCAAAAGAATATTTAAAAGGTTTTATCGTATCCCTACCGGAAATGTGCATGATGTGAAAGGCTTTGGCCTGGGGCTGGACTATGTACATAAAATTGTTAAACGTCATGGTTGGAGAATAAATGTAATCGAAAATTCAAGGAAAGGATGTACTTTTATTGTTGAAATAAAGAAATCTGCACTATGAACTATGTCGGTGAATTAATTCTGCTGGTTGAGGACGATACTACCCTCAATTTTATTATCAAAGATAACCTCGAACAAAACGGATATGTAGTTACATCGGTCGAAGACGGAGAGTCGGCTTTAGCGATTTTTAAAACTGAACGGTTTAGCTTATGCCTGTTGGATGTGATGCTTCCAAAGAAGGATGGCTTTACCCTGGCTAAAGAAATCAGGGAAATTGATGATCATGTGCCGATTATTTTCCTGACGGCACGTTCGATGACTGAAGACAGGATTAGCGGATTAACCATTGGGGGCGATGATTACATGACCAAGCCTTTCAATATGGAGGAACTTCTGCTTAAAATACGCGTCTTCCTCAAACGAAGTATAAATCCCAATGAATCCCCAGTCGATCAGAATTGCTATAAAGTAGGGCATTTTAACTTTTATTTTGAAAGCCTGATTCTCGATTTCAACAGCGAACGAAAGACATTAACCTACAAGGAGGCTGAGCTGTTGCGCTATTTTTGTGATAACCCAAACAAAGTACTGAGCCGCTCCGACATACTGAAACAAGTATGGGGCTCGGATGATTATTATTTAGGCCGAAGTCTGGATGTATTTATCTCAAGGTTAAGGAAATATCTAAGCAGTGATGAGAACATCAAAATTCTCAATCTTCACGGCGTCGGTTTCCGGTTTAATGCTTCGATCATTAAAAATTGATCCTTATAATCCTGCAAATTTCATTATCTTTAGATAATAAATTCAATGCCATGTTTTTTGATGATTACAAATCACATAAGGATTCTCGTATTCGGGGTACGTTGCTCTGGGAATATGATTTAAATCGATTCAACTGGGAGGATATGCGAACTCTTGTTGTACAACGAGTGATTGAGCGAGGCCGGATGGATGATTTTTATGCCATATTGAACCTTTATGGACTTGAAGGAGTTAAGAATACGATTAAACAAATTTCCTATTTGAATCCAAAAGATTTTTCGTTTGTATGTTCTGTTTTTAATCTGAAAAAAGAAGACTTAAAATGTTATACAAAACAACAATCGACTCTTCAACACTGGAACTCCTGATCAGATTGATGAATGATGATTTTCTGAAAGACTTTGTTTTAGTGGGAGGAACGGCCCTTTCCCTTCAACTTGGTCACAGAACTAGTGTAGATATCGATTTGTTTTCATCAACATCATTTAACGAAAACGAACTTGCCGATTATCTTCGCACCAAATATCATTTTGAGCTCGATTTTATTTCAAAAAACACCTTGAAAGGAGAAATTGGTGGAGTACAACTTGATTGTATAGCACACCAATATCCCTGGATTAATTCCTTAATTATTGAGGAAAATATCCGGTTAGCCAGTTTTGAAGACATATCAGCAATGAAACTAAATGCAATTTCAGGAGATGGAACCAGATTGAAAGATTTTATCGACATTGCATTTTTGTCCAGTAAAATTCCCTTTAATGGAATGCTTAACGGATACATGGTGAAATATAATGCAAATCCAGTTATTCCGATAAAAGCTTTGTCTTATTTTGACGATATAAATTTTAATGAACCAGTTAAAATGGCTCTTAATTCAAAATTTAACTGGGGGAAAATTGAAAAGAGACTAAAAAACATGCAGGAATATCCTAACCGGATATTTAAAGATTTAGGATGAACTCTTTGCTGACTCTTACCTTTAGTCTGTTGAAAGGAAATAGAATAAAAAAAGGCTGTCATTCGACAGCCTTTTTTTATTATTTTAATACAAATGTTATTGGTATTGTAAATTGCTGCTTTACTTTGGTTCCCCGCTGTTTTGCAGGTTCCCATTTGGGTGAGGAAGTAATAACCCTGACAGCTTCATTATCGAGTGAAGGATCGACGCCACGAACAACTTTAACGTCACAAACTTCACCTTTGTGGTTTACCGCAAATTGCACATAAACCTTACCTTGTATATTATTCTCCTGAGCTGTGGTTGGGTAAACAATGGTTTTCTGTACCCAATTCCGAAACTCGGTTACACTACCACCCTGAAATGAAGCCTGCTCCTCTACGATAATAAATACAGGTTCTTCTTCCACGATAGCAGTTTCTGCTTCCTTGACAACCTCAACCTTCTCAGGTACAGGTTCATTGGTAACCGTTGCCGTGGCTTCGCTTACTGTAGCCAGTTCTACATCAACCTTCACACTGTCTACAACAACCGGAGCAATATACTTCACTTGTTGTTCAGCAGCTGCAGGAGGTGGAGGAGGCGGAGGAGGCGGAGGAGGAATATCATCCTTTGATTTGATATTCTCCATACTGACTACCGTATTTTTTACCAGCATAACACTTTTGCCCCTGTTATTGAGTGCTTGAATGAATGGTACTAATACCGCACCACCAACACTGAATAAAGAGATCAGAAAGGCCATCAGTAAGAATTTTCTAAATTTTTTGCGCAATACGTAAGCCCCGTATTCTTTATTCCTCTTTTCGAAGACTATTTCTTCAAGGGTTACGGCTTCGTTTTTAAGCAATTCATTATCCATGATTCACATCCATTTATTATGGTTTATTAATGGCTTTATCGTAGAATTTCTATTTCCTGAAATTCTTAACCATTGTTTTTTCCACTGGGTTAATATCGACAAGAGTATATCGGGCAACATTGGCAATAGCCATTTCATCGATAATATCAACTATATTTCGATATTTAACACCATCGGCTGCCTTGATTAGAACGATTGGCCCGGATTTGTCCTCTTTATACATGCGCTTCGTCCTGGATTCTAATGTATCTCTCGTAATTTTCAGTTTCCCTTCGATCACGTCTTTATTCAACCTGTCTACTTTGGCATACAAAGCCTTATTACGCTGCAAAAGCACCCTGCGGATTCCGTCCTTCGTAAAATCAGTCACGGTTAAAACCGGAAGAGTCTTATTAGGGTCAGCTAAACCATCATACCAGAGTATCTTATCATGGTCAATGAGTAATATATTCAGTGCCCTGCTTTTGTCAAGCTCCGGCGGCTTTTCATTCTCCTTTGGTTTCTCGGGCAGAATGATCTCCATGACTTTTGGTTTATTGAATGCCGTGGTAAGCATGAAAAAAGTAAGCAGCAAACAAGCAAGGTCAACCATCGGAGTCATATCAATATGCGTTCCGTGTTTTTTAGGTTTCTTCTTGCCTTTACCCTTGTGACCCTCTTCTTGAACTATTTCAGCCATTTTGGAATGTCTTTATTTATTTTGTACTATATCTGTCGGTAACTCAACCTTTTTGAGATTGGTGGTTAAATTGAACTTATTAACATTATTATCCTGCAAAACAGCTATCACTTTTTTAACTACAGGGTAATCTGCTGAACCATCACCTTTTATGGCAAACTCCAGATCGTTATTGTAAAGTCTGGCATAC
>Ga0302292_1000692_pt1 | contig 23083 bp, 22 predicted proteins | sample III_Fen_N2_1_FD_194553 | JGI IMG/M metagenome (GOLD analysis project Ga0302292, IMG submission 194553) | Peat permafrost microbial communities from Stordalen Mire near Abisko, Sweden - III_Fen_N2_1 | ecosystem: Environmental > Terrestrial > Soil > Wetlands > Permafrost | place: Sweden: Abisko...
AAAAAAATGTAGTTCTTATTTAATATTGTATAAAAAACCATCAAAATATTTAGGGCCTATAGCTCAGTTGGTTAGAGCACCTGACTCATAATCAGGTGGTCCCTGGTTCAAGCCCAGGTGGGCCCACTTCAAAATCAAACACTTACACATTAATTTGTGTAGGTGTTTTTTATTTACGCTATTTCAGGACTAGGCTCTGATATACAAAAAACTCCCTGAATTCATTTTCAGGGAGTTTTAACCTTAATCGAAATCTGAATTGATTTATTTCGGAAGTAATACTCCATCAATCACATGAACGACTCCGTTTGAGCCTTTTAAATCTGCGGCAGTTACAAACGCAGAATTACCCGATTCATCGGTAAGCTTCACCTTACCCATTTCCATTGTGGCAGTAAGTTTTCCACCACTGACTGTTGTTAATTCCGCTTTGCCATTTCCGCTTTTAATTGCTGCTACTACAGCGGCTGCATTAACGTTTCCGCTAACTACATGATAAGTAAGAATTTTAGCCAACTTAGCTTTGTTCTCTGGTTTCAGTAAACTTTCAACGGTTCCAGCTGGCAGTTTGTTAAAAGCTGCATTGGTCGGTGCAAATACCGTGAATGGACCTTTCCCTTTTAATGTGGATACTAAATCGGCAGCTTTTAATGCAGCTACCAAAGTTGTATGATCAGCAGATCCAATTGCAATATCTACAACATCTTTTCCCTGACTGTTAGCACTCATTGATAAAACAACTGCAAACAACATTACAAATAACTTTTTCATAACTTTTTATTTTTGTTTAACGTTTATGTATTTTGACTAAACATTTTAACAATCGATATTGTTTAAAGAATAAATATAAAACTTAAACAAAATGAAAATATTTCTTATTGGCGTATCAGCTATTTTCGCAATTGTATTTATTTTTCAATCATTTATTATGGTATCAGTAAATAAAACTGAAGAGCAGAATTATACAGTTATTCAAAAAGACCAGAATTTCGAAATCCGATTTTATCCTTCTTCAACATTGGCAACTATCAAGTCGAATGCAAAAACATATAAGGATTTGTCGGGTCCGGGATTTAGGAAGTTGGCTGGCTATATTTTCGGTGGGAATGAAGATAAAACTCAAATTGCGATGACCGCACCTGTGCAAATGGATATCAACAATACGGTTTCGACCATGAGTTTTGTGATGCCGTCATCCTATAATCAGGCAAACCTTCCAAAACCAAATAATCCGGATGTAATCTTGCAAGAAACAACTGATGAATATGTTGCCACTATTCAATTTGGTGGATTTGCATCTGATAGTGAATTGAAGTTTTACTCGGAAAAGCTTCGTAATATTTTAAAGCAAAAAGGTATCAAAACCTATGGAAATGCAAGATTTTTAGGGTACAATCCACCTTTTCAGTTGGTTGGAAGAAGAAATGAAATTATCATTTCTATTGAATGGAAATAGATTAAATAACTGCAATAACTGCATATAATACTAACAAGAAAAAAAGACAGAACTCAAATAAAGAAGGTAATTTTTGAGGTTTAAACACTACTATAAATAATTTTTTATGTAATGTACTAAAATCACCAACCATTTTTCAGTACATTACCTTTTTATGCTGTTTTTCAAAAAAGGCAACAAAATATTGAAGCCTTTGGGACTCCAGGAGTTTCAATATTTCAATTATTACATCAATACAAATAAATTATTAGCGGCCCTTTGCATGCAATAAATGGCTGAGAAGTAAAACTGGCTAATCAATCTTTGTATTACTGATAAATGCTATCTTTTTGCTGTCAGGAGACCAGGACGGAACATTAATTGATCCCTGTCCTCCATAGATATAGGCTATGGTTCGTGCGATACCTCCGCTGGCCGGCATAATGCGCAAATATATTCTTTGGTAAAAAGGATGTGTCAACGGATCAATTTCTTTTGGATACGATTCATATACAATCCATTTTCCATCAGGCGAAAAATGAGGGAACCAGTTGTTATACTCATCAAAAGTAATTTGTTCCTGTTCGGTTCCATCTGGCCTCATCCTCCAAATCTGCATGGTTCCTGTTCTGACAGCATTAAAATAGATCCACTTTCCGTCTGCACTATATTCCGAACCATCATCAAGGCCTGGAGAGTTAGTCAGATTTGTTTCCTTTTTTGTGTCAATATTTATCGACCAGATATCCCATTGGTCATTTCGCTGCCCTGTAAAGATGATATTTTTACCATCCGGCGACCAATCGTGAAGATAAGAGTGTCCTGAATCTTCGGAAGAAATTTTTATTGGGCTATCGGTACCTTCAATCGGCATGATAAAAATTGTAGATTTTCGGTTTGCCCCAACATAGTTACTGATGGCAAGCATTTTCCCATCAGGAGAAATTACATGATCATTATTGTTCTGTGTAGCAAAACCCGAATTAATTTGTTTTGTAACTCCATTCGCAATGTTATAATTGTATAATAATCCTTCAGCACTATTGTAGATAAGAGATTTGCCATCTTTTGTCCAATTCGGACATTGGATAGAACCCTTTTCACTTTTTAGAATCATTCGATGCCCAGTACTGATTTCCATTGTCTCCAGGTGACTTCCGATGTAATCCTGATAAGGAACAAAATCCTTAGCTGGAGGAATTATTACGCGAACATTACTGAACAAGGCCTTTTCAAGCACTGCATCATTATGAGAACAAATAAAGAGGCCGGCATATACTTCTTCGCTCATAACCACTTTTTTTGTCACCGATTTATAAATTTCACCATTCGTTGCAGCGGAAAAAGTAAATGTATTACCCGAACGTTCAAGTTCAATTTCAGTTGGGTGAACAGTTGAAATCAATACCTGGCCGGTAGTGTCTCCGTCGGCAAGCCTATATTGTAGGGAAGTATTAAGCGGCAAGCCACCATGCAATGCCCCATCAGCATATTTTGATCCTTTAGTTAGATTTTCCCGCGCCATTATCCCGATTTTACGATGTCCATCTACCCCTTCTCCTATAAATTTTGCCGTTGCCCGGATAATAAAATCGCCTTTTATCTTTTTATAGAGAAACTGGAATTGATCTTCCTTTAACCAAATGTTATTGCCCCCTCCTGATAACTGGTAGGTCTGGTCGTTTTCATTATAAACAGAACTACCTTTAAGTTGAGGATTACCAATATCACTAATTTTACTGAATGAGCCCAAATTTTGGGCTTGTCCAAAACCAGACAAAGCAACTGTCATCATAAATAAGATTATAATACTTGTTAGTCTTTTCATTTCTATTGTGTTAAAACATTTGTTCAATTATAATTTATGTCTCTCCAAATTGAACTTGTTGTTTTCAATGCATTCTTAATTAGTGAACCATTCCTGCCTTATTTTCCAGAACAATGTTCGACAACACTGCTGTATCTGTTTTATCGGGTAGGTGCGAGCAAAAACCGATGCCCACATAAAATGGCTCTTTGAGTTGAAGCTGAATGGGAGCTCCAAACTGGTGCATTGGTTCGCCATCCAAGCTAACAAAAAGTGCATAAGAATCGCCGTGTTTTTCAATACCGATTCGCTTTGCCTGGTTGGTAATCAAGTCGTCTGGTGATTTTCCTCCGGGAATTCCGCCTCTGCTGCCAATGCGATATTCCATATCCTTTATGCGTATCCCGTTTTCGGAGCGCCATGCCAGGTGAATCATGCCTTCACCATGCAGGGCAACGATAGCTTCTTTGGAGTCATCATCAAGGCTTTGGCGAATAATAAGAACCGCTTTCCGGTCGCCAAAACCCAAAGAATCAGGGAAGTTTATATCTGCTGCAAGTGATACATCTCTGGACATTTTTTTCCAGAGGTAACGGAATTCATCGCGGACATACCAAACATTGTAGCCGGCAGAAACGATGGTGTATTGTTTGGTATCTGGGTTATAACTTGATTTACCGGGTAACAGTGCAGAACCAATGTCTGATTGCCCTTCAAATATGCCGATAGGTTCATTGACAGTGCGGGCTGGCCTATGGAAATCGGATGGCGGCGAAACCTGAGTGTGGGTATCCGAGGCAGGAAGTGACCATTCGGGTACTACGACATTTTGTGCAGAAGTAAAATACGACGCAGCAAAAACAATTATTGTAATCAGTCCAAAATGGTGAATCTTCATATTCATCGTTATTTGTATAAAGTGATTATTGTGTTTTAAAGATAAACACTTAAATCAAAACGATCAACACTGAAGTATTGTTATATTCATCGTTATTCCTTGGTCCGTATTGCTATCAATTGCAGCTGATATTCTACAATACTTTGCTGGTTTGCCAGCTATGGTTGTGCTACCCTCAGGTCTCTTCTTTTGTTTAAAGAGCGGATTAAGCAAACATTGAAATAAATTACCTGATCTGAAGTTCTATCTCACAAGATTTTTCCCAAGTTTCTACCTAATTGATTACTTTTGTTTTTTACCGAAAAATAAAAGAGATGAAGACTATACTGATTACCGGAGGTGCCGGATTTATTGGTTCGCACGTTGTGCGCCTTTTTGTCAATAAATATCCTGAATATAAAATTGTTAATCTCGATAAGCTTACCTACGCTGGAAATCTGGCCAACCTGACTGATATTGAGAACAAGCCCAATTACGAGTTTGTGAAGGGTGACATCGTTGATGCAGAGTTTATTCTGAAGTTGTTTATCGAAAGACAATTCGATGGAGTGATACATTTGGCAGCCGAATCGCATGTTGATCGTTCGATCAGCAACCCGACCGAATTTGTGTTTACCAATGTGATTGGAACCGTGAACCTTTTGAATGCTGTTCGTCAAATTTGGAAAGACAACGCTGAAGGAAAACGCTTTTACCACATTTCCACGGACGAAGTTTACGGAAGTTTGGGCAACGAAGGAATGTTTACCGAAGAAACCGGTTACGATCCGCACAGTCCCTATTCGGCTTCAAAAGCCAGTTCCGACCATTTTGTACGTGCTTACCACGACACCTTCGGAATTCCGGCAGTGGTTTCAAATTGCTCCAATAATTACGGTTCTTTTCAGTTTCCTGAAAAACTGATCCCGCTGTTTATCAACAATATCAAGTTTAACAAAGCGCTTCCGGTATACGGGAAAGGTGAAAATGTGCGCGATTGGCTGTGGGTTGAAGATCATGCCCGGGCAATTGATGTGATTTATCATCAGGGCAAGAACGGTGATACTTACAACATTGGCGGTCATAACGAATGGACAAACATCGACCTGATTAAAGTAATGTGCCGGATCATGGATCGCAAACTGGGGCGCGAGGCCGGAGAGTCCGAAAAACTGATAACCTATGTGAAAGACCGCGCCGGTCACGATTTGCGCTATGCCATCGATTCCACCAAACTTCAGAAAGAATTGAATTGGGTGCCAAGCCTTCAGTTCGAAGAAGGATTGGAGAAGACCATCGACTGGTACCTGACCAACACCGAATGGATGGAAAACGTTACCAATGGCGATTACCAGAGCTATTATGAAAAGCAATATCAGAATAGATAGTTTTTAGATAAAAGCATGAAATATTAGTCAGGGTTACACTCAAAGTGAAACCCTGATTTTTTATTTTGTGAAACATCAAAAAAATCGTTGATACCACGCAACCTTTATTGTGGGTTACATCATCTATGCATTAAACAAAAGCTGTGTTATCAGTCATAAATATTTTGTTTTTATTATATTTGTAAGTGATAGAAAACCAAATAAATAGCCATGAAGAACTCATTTATTTCTATTTTGATTGTCCTGTTCGCTTTAACGTCTTGCCAGAAAACTGAAAATGGCTTACCTGAAATTCCTAATCTTCCGGAGAAATCAGCCCAATTGATTAGTGCAGACAATGCGTTTGGCTTTGACCTGTTTAGCAGGGCTGCCAGTTTAGCTGAAGAAAACAAGAATACAACAGTTTCTCCACTTAGTGTTTCGCTTGCTTTAGCTATGACATACAATGGCGCTCTAGGCGAGACCAAAACAGAAATGGAAAAGGCAATGAATCTGTCTGGCCTTACCACCGAACAAATTAATAATTCACACAAAGCTTTAGTTGCAGCCCTTCAATCGTCAGATCCCGATGTTATTCTTGAAATTGCAAATGCAATTTATTATCATCAAGCATTTACTGTTCTCCCCGATTTCATTTCAGTCAACCGAAATTTTTATAATGCGGAAGTTAGCGCATTGAACTTTGGTAATAGTACTGAAGCCCTTAAAACCATTAATGGCTGGGTTGCTCAAAAGACACACGATAAAATTCCAACAATCATTGACAGCATTGATCCGGATTTGAGGATGATCCTGCTCAATGCGATTTATTTCAATGGAATATGGAAAAATAAGTTTGGGGAGAGAGATACCCACAATTATCCATTTTATTTTGCCGATGGAACCCATAAGGATGTTCCAACCATGAAACTGGAAACTTCATTGGAATACACGAGCAACGAGCTGTTTAGCGCACTGAATCTGCCATACGGGAAAGGGCAGTTCCAGATGACGGTATTACTTCCCAATGAAGGGAAAACGACAAAGAATGTGATTTCAGAGTTAAATATGGATAACTGGCAAAAATGGATGAAAAGCTTCGAAGACGCGAAGCCGGTGGTTGTAAATATGCCCCGCTTTAAATTCTCCTGGGAGCTTAATTTAAATGACATTCTTCAAAGTATGGGAATGAAACAAGCATTCATAAGTAATGCTGCAAATTTTAGTGGAATGACCGGAGCGAAATATCTATATATTGGTTATGTAATTCATAAAACCTATATCGACGTAAATGAAAAAGGGACTGAAGCTGCCGCTGTAACCGCTGTTGGAATGGTTACCAATAGTATAGGGGAACCCGATCTTCGTAAATATTTCACAGTAAATCGTCCATTCCTTTTTGCCATCACGGAAAAAACTACCGGAGCAATTTTATTTATTGGTGAAGTTACCAATCCGGAATATAATCCTTAACGACCCTTTTAATGATAAAATAGAATCAGGATTTCATTCAAAATGAATCCTGAATTCTTTTTTAAAATGGCATGAAGAATCTGCGTCTTTTGCCTAAATTGACGTTTCAATTTTAATCTTTTCTATGAAACGCCGAAACTTCTTTAAAACCGCCGCTTTAGGGGGAGGAACTCTTGCCCTTGCTTCACTAAGTTCTTGTGTTCAATCGACTTCTCCCAATTCTGTTCCGGAAGATTATTCGACCTTCGAATTGAATGAAGCGACCATTACAGAACTTCAGGAACGAATGAGCTCTGGGAAATTGACTTCCGAAGAAATTACACAGAAATATTTGGACAGGATTGAACAAGTCAACATGAAGGGCCCGGAATTGCGGGCAGTGATCGAAGTGAATCCGGATGCGCTAAAAATCGCAACAGAAATGGATTCCGAGCGCAAATCAGGAAAAGTACGTGGCTCCTTGCACGGAATTCCAATCCTCATCAAAGACAATATTGATACTGGCGATAAGATGCAAACTACAGCAGGTTCGTTAGCTTTGGTCGGCGCATCGGCTCCCGATGATGCAATTATTGTTAGCAAATTGCGCGAGGCTGGCGCAGTTCTGTTGGGTAAGACTAACCTTAGCGAGTGGGCAAATTTCCGTTCATCACATTCTTCGAGTGGATGGAGTGGGAGAGGTGGTCAGGTGCGCAATCCGTATTGTACCGACCGCAGTCCTTGTGGTTCTAGCTCAGGGACCGGAGCAGCTGTTTCGGCGAACCTCTGTGCAATCGGAATTGGTACCGAAACCGACGGATCGATCGTTTGCCCTTCCGGAATTAATGGGATTGTTGGTATTAAACCAACAGTTGGATTGTGGAGTGGCGATGGGATTGTTCCGATTTCGCACAGTCAGGATACAGCTGGTCCAATGGCTCGCACCGTTTCGGATGCCGCGATTTTATTGGGCGTTTTGTCTGAAAAGAATCAGGATTATACAAAGGCTTTGGAAGTTAACGGATTGAAAAATGCACGAATTGGCATTGCTTCCGATTTCTTTGGTTTTCATTCCGGAGTTGAAAAATTGATGGCTGAAGCTTTTCAGACTTTGAAAAATGCAGGCGCCATAATTGTTGAAAATCTGAAGTTCGAAAAACAGGCAGAATGGAGCAAATTGGAATGGCAGGTGCTGGTTTCGGAGTTTAAAGCCGATTTAAATGTTTATCTGAAGAGCCGAACTGGGCTGAAAGTGAAGTCGCTGGCAGATTTGATAGAGTTCAATAAAACGAATTCGGAGAAAGAAATGAGGTGGTTTGCCCAGGAAATTTTTGAAGAAGCCGAAAAAACCAAGGGACTGGAAGATCCGGTTTACCTCGATGCTCTTTCGAAAGTACACGAATTGACCCGCAAAAATGGGATCGATTTTTTGATGGACAAGCATCAACTTGATGCGTTGATTGCACCAACCAACGGCCCATCATGGACGATCGATCTGGTCAATGGCGATCATTTTGGTGGCGGAAGTTCTGAACCTGCTGCTATTTCTGGATATCCGAACATTACCGTTCCTTCAGGATTTGTGCAGGGATTGCCTGTTGGCATTTCGTTTTTTGGCCGAGCATGGAGCGAACCTACTTTAATCAAGTTGGCTTATGCCTACGAACAGGCGACCAAACACCGTAAAACTCCCGGATTTCTGAAGCAAATAGGATAAGCTATACAATGAGTCAGGGTTTCACTCGAAGTGAAGCCCTGACTTTTTTTACTTTGTACCTTCGTGACTTTGTGGCAATTTGACTTTACGATATCCCATCCACCAGATAAAGAATCCGCTGATTAGCACAATCAAAATACAGATTCCGGCGAGCGGAACATATAAAATATAGAACATGCCTAAAATTGGCTCAAAGAACCGGCCGGTGTGGACTTCGAGCGAAAGATTCCACAACGAAATGGGGCTTTTCTGAATGATTTCATGGCTCATTTCTCCAAATTCTATATTGTTCCGGATCGGCAAAACGCCACGATTGTAATCGAAGTAAAACTCATTTCCGGAGGAATCGGCAAACCAGCCATCGATCATATCTTTCGAAATAGGAGGGCCTGCTACTTCGGGTGCTTCATAAGGATTTCCGGAGAGGTAGTCTCGTAATTGTCCGGTCATTGGATTCCACAGAAATAAACCATTGAAAGAGCCGATCAGATAGCTACTTTCACCTTTTTTTTCCAAAACATTGCAGCCCATTACACTCACCGGTGGTTCATTCATCAGGCGACGCATCGGCTCACGAAAATTCTCATCAGTAAAGAAAATTCCATCGGATGTTGAGAAAAGGAAAATATGTTGCTGCTCGTCGTATAAAATGCGGCGAAGTTTATCGTACCATGGAATAGGCGAGCTCAAAACCGTTTCCGGAATGGGTGAAACCGTCGAATTTGCAATAGCAATCAGCAATGGCGGACGCAAAAACATTCCGGTGATTGTCACAAAAATCAGGAATGGAACGAAAATCCAGCCCAGCCGGTTGTGCCAGTGCAGATTGATATTACGTACCGAACCCAGTTTGGAATTGTCTTTTTTCTTTTCGCGGCGGCGCTTCAGCCATTTCGGAAAAATGAAATGCATCAATCCGGTAAGCGAAATAATCAGGATTGCCAGACCAAATAAATCGACGACCAACTTTCCGACCGAACCCCAGATTTCGCCGCTGTGCAATAACCACAAAGTTTTAAACAAGCTGGCACTTCCGTCATAACCTTCAGGAGCCGGAATGGTGAGCAGTTGAAAAGTGATACCATCCGGACTTTTCATCAGGAATGAGCGGGTTTGGACTAAGATTTGGTTCTCTTTCAGGATCAAATCTGTGATTCGTTCTTCAGAAATGGGCAACTGCTTTTTTTCCCACTCGTGCCGATCGAACGAATATTGGTACAATCCAAAATATGTTCCTGCAAATAACTTTCCATCGGGAGTTTTCAGCATTTTGCCGATCTTTCGGTTGTCGGTTCCATCGGGGAATCCGGCATTCCAATCCTGAAAAGTTTTGAAATGATCTGTGCTGAGCCAGATACCGATGTTTCCATACACCAGTGCCGAATCGCCGCCGAGCTGACAAACCGATTTGACGGCTCCATTGTTCCAGTTTTGATAACTGTAATCTTTAGGTAAAAGCGACCGTTTAATGTCAACAGCCGAAATCAGTTCGCGGTGATTCATGAAAATTCCTGAGAGGCTGAAAAGAATCACAAACAAGGTGATTGCAATTCCCGGCCATTTGTGGAACTTCCGCAGTTTCTTTAGTATCGGGTTTTTTACCATTAGTCAAATGTGTGTGCCAAAAGTAGTAACAAGACCGACCGGAAATTGTAACAATGGTTACAAACGAGCGTTTTATTTTGCAGCTTTTTACTTTAAACTTAATACTGGTTTGACATCACATTTTTCTATTTTTGTTTATCAAATTAATCAATCACACACATGAAAGTTTTCAAATTTGGAGGCGCCTCAGTTAGTTCTGCCGATGCAGTTCGTAATTCAGTAAACATCCTGAAAATGTATCCGGGAAATAAAGTTTTGGTGATTTCGGCCATGGGAAAGACCACGAATGCACTCGAAATTGTTGCCCGAAGATATTTTAATCAAGACCCGGAAGTGTGGACGGCTTTTCAGGAGGTAAAGGATTACCACAATGAAATTATAACTAAACTTTGGGGTGAGCCCAAAGAACTTCCGGAGGTGGAAAAACATTTTACGCTGTTAAGTAGCCGCATTAAAGGTGAGCGTTCGCTGAATTTTGATTACGAATACGATCAGATTGTGGCTTTTGGCGAGCTGTTGTCGACACAAATTATTAGTTCTTACTTCAATAAAATTGGGTTGGAAAACCGGTGGGTTGATGTTCGTAATTGCCTGAAAACCGATGATCAATTTCGTGAAGCAAATGTCAATTGGGAGCTGTCGGTTCGTCTAGCCAAGCGACAATTTACATTCGAATCGGAAGATTTGTATATCACACAAGGCTTTATTGGTGGTACTTTGACCAATCAAACCACTACCCTTGGGCGTGAAGGCTCAGATTATACGGCAGCTATTTTGGCCAACTTACTTGATGCAGAAGAAGTGAGTATCTGGAAAAATGTATCGGGAATTCTGAATGCCGATCCGGATTATTTTGCCAATACAGTGAAACTCGACGAATTGTCGTACAAAGAAGCGATTGAGTTATCGTATTCAGGAGCAAAAGTGATCCACCCGAAAACGATCAAGCCATTACAAAACAAGAATATACCATTACTGGTTAAATCGTTTCTTGAACCTGAAAAGCCGGGAACAATAATCCATGCGGTTGAACATGCATTGGAGCTGGTACCGGTAATCATTGTGAAAAAGAACATGGCGCTGATTACCTTGACGCCCAACGATTATTCGTTCATCAGCATTGGCAGCGTTTCTGATGTTTTTGGGTTATTTGCAAGGTATCGCCTGAAAGTTGGACTTTTACAACAATCGGCCATCGATCTTTCGCTGGCTTTCGACGAGCCGGAACAGGGAATTGAAGGTCTCATAAGCCAATTGCAACAAAAATTTGAAGTGAAATACAATACTGGCCTCGATTTGGTAACCATTCGTTATTATGATGCTGAATCGGTGGCTCAGATTTCTGAAGGCCGGAGAATTTACATTGAGCAAAAGAGTCGTAGAACTGCGAGGATGTTGTTGAAATAAGCGAGGCAATTTGGATTTTACCTGAAGAAAATGAGGGAAATAGATTGCTTTTTAAAAATAATTTTGTTAAGTTAGCTTAAAAGTTAATTCAGCAATCATTTTAAAAATCAGTCTTATGCGATTACTATGTTTTCTGATTCTAATCCTTGTTTGTTTTACGGTATTCAGTCAAACTACTGAAACGAAAAAAGTAACTTCGGGCATTTTCAAAGAAATTTATTCAGTAGAGAAAAAGACAAAAGTAAAAAACGGCACCTATGTCAAGATTGACAAGTTGTCGAAAGACACCCTGATCGTTGGACAATACCAAGATAATCAGAGAAGCGGTGTCTGGAAGTATTTTTCGGAAGGTAATAAGTTGTGGATGAGCTACGACTTCGATAAAAAAGCCTTTGCTCTGGTTCCTTATGAAATAAAGAATATTACCCAGTTCAATGTGAGTAATGGTTCGGAATACGCGGAACAGAAAGTCGATAATCCTCCCATTTATCTGGCCTCAAAAAAAGAGATCGAATTTCGAATTTCATCAGAAATAGTTCCTTCGGCGGACATAGTTGTCAATTCAAAATCAGGACTTTGTATTGCACGGTTTGTGATTGACAAAACCGGGCACTTAAAAGATATTGTTCCGGAAGTGATGATGTCTGACGTTATTTTTCCGCAGATCAAATTAATTATGGAAAACCTTAAAGAGCCCTGGATCCCAGCAAAAATGAATGGACAGGAAGTTGATTCACAATACATACTGGTTCTTGACATTAAACCGGAAGGGAAACCGCTTTTTGAAGACAATCCCAAATGCATCGTTGTGCATTATAACTATCTAAGCAAGATTATAAAAAGGACGGTATATCTGGGAACTACTGTCACGACCAATGGAATGCCTCCAAGTGATGCAGAGATGCAAAGACTGATAAAGAAATCTTCAGGTCGTTAACATTGAAAAAGAAGAAGAATAGTATACCCAGCAAATAAAAAAAGCGGTAAACACACCTGGTGCTTACCGCTTTTCGTTTATGTGAAATTCGTGTTTACATCTTATAAACCCCGTCAACGATTCCATATTCAACCGATTCTTTGGCGTTCATCCAATAATCACGTTCAAAATCATGTAAAACCTGTTCCAGGGTTTGATTGCAGTTTTTAGCCAGAATCTCTGCCGACAATGTTTTAGTTTTTAGAATTTGCTTGGCGTGAATCTCGATATCGCTTGCCCGACCCTGCAAATAGCCAATGCTAGGCTGATGGATCATGACTTCCCCCAGTGGATAAATAAACCGCTGGCCTTTTTCACCGGCCGATAATAAGAGCGAACCCATTGATGCGGCCAATCCCATACAAACGGTTGAAACCGGCGATGAAATCAGGTTCATGGTATCCAGAATTGAAAATCCGGAAGTTACCATTCCGCCTGGACTGTTGATAAAAAAGGTAATTTTTTCGCCTGGTTTTATTGATTCCAGATAAAGCAATTTGCTCACAATATCTTCGGCAGAATCATCGTCAACCTGACCCCAAAGGAATATTTTTCGCTGTTCCAGAAATTTTTCCTCTACTTTTTTCTGAATATGTGGTTTTTTCCCTTCCGATTCCGGTTCTTCATCTTCATTCATTCTTCTTGTTTTCATATTGCTGTTTTTTAATGATTTATACATCAAATTAACCAGATGCGAAACAAAATGCGTCCGGCGAATTCAGGATTAATCCGGAAATTTGGATTACCCTGAACCGAAGCTTAAAATTAAGATTATTTTTTGATCAGTGGTGGTGGAAATAAATTGTTTTGCATGGACGATTGATCCAACGATCAGAAGAAGTTTAGTTCTTTCGAATCAGCAAAGTAACCACCAAATCTTCAGGTTTTGATTCGGTTCCTAATTTCGGATGTGGTTTGGCATCGACAATTTTAATTGTGTATCCGGTGGGTTGTTTTGTCTGGCTATTTACTACCGAATGGATTTCAAAGGTGGATTTGGCATTATTCTCAGTCCATTCGCCTTTTATGGTAACTTCTCCACTCCAAAAACAATAAACTCCTTCAGGGCAGCGTGAATCGCCGACATAAGTAATCTTCAGTGTATTTTGTCCGTCGTCCGAAGTATAAAGTTGATTAAGCTTAAAGTTTCCTTCCTGACCAATTGTAAATCCTTGTTCAATAATGGCTTTTTCGCAGCCCATTCCGGCGAAAAGGAAGAAAATGACGAGATATTTTATAGCTGACAGCGTTTTCATTTTGGGATGCTTTATTTGAACTAAGACGGAAGGACTGGTGTTTTGGTTGCGTAAAGCTAAGGATAAAGTGACAAAGTACCTGAGATACAAGGTTCCAAAGTGAAAAGCTAAACTTAGGTACTTTGTATCTTTGTAGCATTGGAACTTTGTTACTTACTTTGCATCATCATTGAAAATTAGAAATTGTGAAGATCGGGTCAATAGATTTGGGTGAGATGCCGCTGTTTTTGGCGCCAATGGAAGATGTGACGTATAAATCGTTTCGGTACATGTGCAAAAAGTATGGCGCCGATGTGATGTATACCGAGTTTGTTTCGTCGGAAGCGCTGATTCGCGACATCCAGAAGACGAAACAAAAAATGACTTTGTTCGATTTCGACCGCCCGGTGGCCATCCAGATATACGGGCACGACATTAATTCGATGGTTGAGGCAGCCAAAGTTGCCGAAGAATGTCAGCCCGATTTTATCGACATCAATTACGGTTGCCCGATGAAAAAAATTATTCGGCATGGGGCAGGCGCAGGGATGTTGCTCGATCCGGATAAAATGCAGCGAATGACCGAAGCGATTGTGAAAGCGGTAAAATTACCGGTCACAGCCAAAACCCGGCTAGGTTGGGATCACGACACCAAAATTATTGTTGATGTAGCTGAACGTATGCAGGATGCCGGTGTTGCCGCATTGGCCATTCATGGTCGTACCCGCAGTATGTTGTATACGGGCGAGGCCGACTGGTCGTTGATTGCCGATGTGAAAAACAATCCGCGCATGAAAATTCCGATTATCGGGAATGGTGATATCAATGGCCCGGAGAAAGCCAAAGCGTTTCTCGATCAGAGTGGGGTAGACGCACTGATGATTGGACGTGGTTCTATTGGCCGTCCATGGATTTTCTCGGAAGTGAAACATTACCTGAAAACAGAGGAGTTGCTGCCACCACCAACGGTTTCCGATGTGGTTCAGAACGTTCGCGACCAACTCAACATGTCGATTGAATGGAAAGACAATGTGCGTAGTGGTATCCTGATGATGCGCCGCCATTTTGCCAAATATTTTCCAACTTTGGCGAATTTCAGGGAGCTTCGCATTCGGTTGTTGCAGGCAGAAACCCTTGAATCTGTTCAGGAATTGCTGGATTTAATTGAGGCCAGTTATGGAAACATCCGGGTTGATTACACCAATGTAAGTTTGAAATGAAGAAATTTCGCACTATACAAATCGGAGCAAATTTATACAACTTGTTTGCTGATGAATTTAAATCGGCCAAATTCCGGAAGCATTATTCAGATGCTTCATTTTGGGATAAATTGAAAAGATATTCAAAAGTTGCAGGAATGAAAGTGGTGTATCCTGCGCTGCTGTTGCAGTATATGATGAAATCGGATGATGTTCCGCTCAGAGCCAAATTGATTTTGTCAGCCGCTTTGGGTTACTTTATTTTGCCTATCGACTTTATTCCAGATTTTGCCCCATTAATAGGGTTTGCCGACGATTTGGGCGTTTTACTTCTGGTTCTTAGGCAAATGGCCGTGTATATAACTCCTGAAATCCGAAAAAATGCACGGGAACACCTTCACCGATGGTTTGGCGAAACGGATATCGATCAACTGGATTTGCTTGAAAAAGAATATGTATCGGGCAAAGGTTAAGATCAGGAAAAGTCATCATTTCCCTTTTTGCCAAACCGCCTGAAAATATCCACCACTCTGCGACATCCGACGGTTTGCTTCAAATGCATCAGATTCTTTGAGTAACTTAAATCCATTCAACATTGTGTTGTAATCGCTAAATTTTATGGGGGTTACTACTCCTGAATTTTTGGAGCTTTCCTTGCCATTTCTGGTTTGCAGAAGGTAAATGTATTCACAATTATTGGTCACGTAACTCAGATAGTTTTTCACAATATCAGGCTCCATCTCGCCAAAGCTGGCGCCATTCCAGAACACATCAAACTGGAACGATTTGAGCAGAGGGAATTTCCAGTTTCCAAACAGATGTATTTTTCCTTTCTCAATCACACCGTTTAAGTTAGAGGCATCGATTGTGCGATCAGATTTTACCAATTTATCATCACCAAAAACCTTCGAAAGATATTGTTCGCAGAGGTTTAATGGTGCGGGTAAATCAAAACAGAGAATGGTTAAATCAGGAAATACCTTTTTTAATATCTCAACCTGAAACCCTGCTCCCGACCCCAGCTCAACAATCACCTCGTCGCCTTTCAGTTTGATGTGTTGCTGTGCAAAACAAAAGCGGATGTAAAAATTCAGAAATTGCATGGTGTATTTCTTCCCATTAATTTCAAACAGGTCTGAGGGATTTCCGAAGGTGCTGGTTTCTATTTCGGTAATCGATTTCGCATGGGCAAGCTGTCCCTGAAGATTGCTAAATTGAAATGCCATTTCCCGAATGTCATTTAATCTCAGCGAATAGGGTAATGTTGCTTTATTGGTGATGAAAAGTCTTCGTATGATTTTTTTTGCCAGTTTGGTGTAAAAGGGCATATTGAAGCTGTAATTGTATACCGATTCGCTGAACCCAAAAGTTCCAAATATGGGATATTTGCCACCTCTTAATTGCTCTATATCAGCGCTTTTTATTTCACTTATGATTTTGGCTTCATAAGCTTTCCAGTATCTTCCTGCCTGAAAGATCTCCGGAGCCTTATAGTATTCCTCTAATTGTCTGTCCAAATTTTCCATTTCCTTGCCTGTTTTGTGCAACGACCACTTAATTCAGGCCAAAAGTAAGACTAAATATGGCGCTAACCTTAAATAATTTGGCTAATTTATTGGGGATCGGATGGAAACTTCGGCTCGGGTTGTGAAATAATTTGCTGATTTTAAATCTTTCATCCATTTTATTGCACGGGCAATTCAATCGTTTACTTTTGTGGAATAACCTAAATTTGACTGATGGAATTGCTGTCTTCCCTTCATATCAACGCGCTCGAATGGATCATTATCATGGCTTGTGGGATGCTCATTGGCATGTCGAAAGTGGGCGTTCCGGGCGTATCGATGATTGTAGTTCCGGCGCTGGCTTTTATTTTTGGCGCTAAGCAGTCGACCGGAGTACTTCTCCCGATCCTGATGATGGCCGATATTTTCGGTGTAGCATATTATCGCCGGCATGCCAACTGGAATCACCTCGTAAAAGTGATACCCTGGGCTGTGGTTGGGCTGTTGATTGCATTGTGGGTTGGCGAAATGGTGAACGACGAACAATTCAAGAATTTGATCGCTATACTTGTGTTTCTCAGTATCGGATTAATGATTTGGCAGGACAAACGAAAGGGAACAAATCTTTTTCCGGATAAATGGTGGTTTGCAGCAGTGATGGGGATTTTAGGTGGATTTGCTACCATGATTGGAAATGTGGCAGGACCGGTATTTGCCATTTATTTACTGGCCATGCACCTTCCCAAAAACAGTTTCATCGGCACCAGCGCCTGGTTTTTCATGATTATTAATTTTACCAAGTTTCCGTTGCAATTGTTTGTCTGGAACAACATCAGCCTGCACACCCTAACGATTGATCTGATTACATTTCCCGCTATTGCCCTAGGTGCATTTGTCGGTTTTAAAGCGGTAAAAATAATTCCTGAGCCTGTATATCGAGGATTTGTGATCGTAATTACTACTATTTCAGCATTCTTGTTGCTACTCTGATAAGTTGAATCCGACTCCTTTATTTTCATAAATATCATACAAAATGAGGCGAGAGCTGAATGGTCTATTCTTCTTTCTTCTTGTGCTTCACAATTTCGCCCTCGACCACAAAAGTAATCGACTCGGCGATGTTGTTGGAATAGCTGGCAATCCGCTCAATCAAATTGACGATAATCAGTATATTGGAGGCAACGACTACTACCTCCGACTTGTCCATCATTTCCGAAAGTATAATTTCGGCAATGGCCTCGCAACCTTCCTTCAGCGTGGATGAGCGACGGTAAATTTTCTGACAATATTCCAGATCGTGCGTTTTAACCAATTCCACAACATCCGCAAAAAGTAACGAAGTTATTTGACTTACATTTTCAATGCCTAAGTCGGCAACCAGTTGTCGATAGTCTTCGAGTGGCTCAATGCGTTTGGCTATACTTACCGCGTGATCACCAACCCGTTCCAAATCGTTGTTAATTTTCAAGGCCGAAAGAATATAGCGCAGGTCGTGAGCCACCGGCTGCTGCAGTGCAAAAATCTTCTGGCAAAGCTTGTCGATTTTCACATCAAGCGTGTCGATAGCATTGTCGTCGCTGATCACTTTTTTGGCCAGTTTCAGATCGTAATTTTTCAATGCTGCAAGCGCATCATTTATTTGTTGATTCACCTGAGAACACATCTGAACCACTTTGTGCTCCAGCTTTTCAAGTTCCGAATCGAATATTCTGTTTTCCATAGGACTGATTTATTGTAGGATTGAAGGACTGTTGATAAGTTGCGAGTTGTGGGATACGAGTTGCGGGTTAAAAAAACACGTAACACGTAACCCGTAACTGTTTTCAACCAAACCTTCCGGTAATGTAATCCTCTGTTTGTTTCTTGTCAGGATTGGTAAAAATCTTCTTGGTTTTATCGTATTCGATCAGTTCGCCCAGATAGAAAAAAGCCGTGTTGTCGCTGATACGGGCTGCCTGTTGCATGTTGTGCGTTACAATCACAATCGTATATTTTTCTTTCAGTTGAACGATCAGCTCTTCAATTTTGGAAGTCGACAACGGGTCGAGCGCACTGGCCGGTTCGTCCATCAGAACAATTTCAGGATTAACCGCCAACGTACGGGCAATACAAAGCCGTTGTTGCTGACCTCCGGATAATCCAAGAGCCGAATCGCCGAGGCGGTCTTTTACTTCGTCCCAGATGGCGGCATTCTTCAGCGCTGTTTCAACAATTTCATCGAGTTGTTTTTTATCCTTTAATCCGTTAATACGCGGTCCGTAAGCAACATTTTCGAATATTGATTTAGCAAATGGGTTTGACTTCTGGAACACCATTCCCACTTTTTTACGGAGGGTGACCACATCAATGTTGTTATCGTAAATATTAATGCCGTCGATTAGGATTTTCCCTTCGATTTTTACCCCGTCAATCAGGTCGTTCATCCGGTTTAAACTTCTGAGAAAAGTCGATTTTCCACATCCTGATGGCCCAATAAAAGCAGTCACTTTGTTCTCAGGAATTTTTATGGAAATGCTTTTCAGAGCCTGTTTTGCTCCGTAATAAAGATCCATGTTCTCGGTAAGTATTTTTTCAATCGTCATAATTAGTTTGATTTTTTTTGCCTGATTCGGTATCTCATGATAATGGCTGAAATATTCAGGATAAAAGTAAGTGCAAGCAATACAAGAGTAGTTCCAAACTGGATCGGCAGGGTCTTATCGACATTAGCCGATTGAGTAGTCATGACATAAATGTGATAGCCCAATACCATAAACTGGTCGCTTAATGAACTCGGCAGTGTTGCCACATAATAGGCCACGCCCGTGAAAAGAATTGGAGCGACTTCACCGGCTCCGCGGCTAACGGCCAAAATAGTTCCGGTCATAATTCCTGAAACAGAACCAGGAAGAACTACTTTCCAGATCGTTTGCCATTTGGTGGCCCCCAATGCCAGACTGGCCGCACGTAAATCTTTTGGAACTGTTTTTAAAGCTTCTTCAACCGAAACGATAACAACAGGTAACGTGAGCAGCGCCATGGTTAAACTGGCCCATAAGATGTTGGGCTGTCCCCATTTCAACTGACCGCCCAAAAAAGCATTATCCATCTCGGTTCCAACAAACTTGATAAAGAATCCAAGTCCAAACAAGCCGTAAATAATGGATGGAATTACGGCCAGCGTGCGAACAGCAAAGCGAATAACCTTAGCAATGATCGCATTTTCGTTGGCATATTCGGTGAGGTAAATGGCGGTGATGGTTCCAAACGGCACCGCTGCAACCGACATGATAATCACCAATAAAGCGGTTCCATATATGGCCGGAAAAATTCCACCTTTGGTCATGCCGTCTTCAGGAAAACTGGTCAGAAATTCCCATGAAATCTGTTCCTTTCCACCGATGACAATTACAGTGATCATCACCACAATAATGGCGATAATCACTAAGGCTGATGAAAGTGTTAGACCCTCAATCAGAATACCTTTGATATTTTTTTTGAAGCTCTTTATCATTTCCCCTGTATTCTTTTCATTAATTTACCTTTCACATAGAATTCAGCAATGGCATTCAGGATAAATGTAAAGATGAACAACAGCGATCCGATAAGAAAAAGCACATTGTAATGCGTATCACCAAAAACAACCTCAGCCATTTCAGCTCCAATGGTGGCGGCCAGTGTCCGAACCGATTCGAACGGATTTAAACCCATTTGAGCAGCATTTCCGGTTGCCATTAAAGCGATCATTGTTTCGCCGAAAACACGGCCTATTCCAAGAAGTACCGCGGCAAAAATTCCGGGTGTAGCTGCCGGAAGGACCACAAAAAAGGCAGTTTGCCACCTGGAAGCTCCCAATGCCAGGCTGGCTTCGTTAAAAGTTCTCGGAACAGCTGTCAGCGCATCTTCGGTGATGGTGAAAATAATCGGGATAGCGGCAATTCCCATCGCAATACCTCCGACGAACGAGTTTAGTCGGGTATCGTAATGAAAAACGCTTTGAAGAAAAGAGGCCAGCACCATCAATGCAAAAAAACCGATGACAACGGAAGGAAATCCGGCCAGCAGTTCGATGGTTGGTTTGATAATTTCTTTCATCCGCCTACTTGCAAACGATGCGGTGTACAAGGCAGCCAAAATAGCCAGCGGTGCAGCAAATAAAATTGAAATGATCGTTACCTTGAACGTTCCGATAATTAAGGCCAAAATTCCAAAGCGTGGTCTTTCAGAAACAGGAACCCAATCTTTGGTCAACAACGTATTAAGAGCTCCCTGATTGTCATCATAACCGCTCCCTGAACTAACTGTATAGCTTCCCTCTTCAGGAGAATTTTGATCAGATACAGTTGTGGTATCAGTAACTTCACCATACGTTTCCTGAACTTCCGGAGTGTTTGATTGATCAGTGACTTCGCCGTAGGTTTCTTGTACATCGGCAGTTTGTGCAACTTTTTCTGTTTTTTTCGAAGCTTTTTCCGATTTAAAAATCGGGAGCGATTCGCGGAATACAAAAATAAAAATCAACACAACGATCGTAATAGACAAAAAGGCAACCCCTTTGATTATTTTCTCGGCCAGATAATCGCTCCACCTGAATTTTTTCCTGGTAATATCTATCAGATCTGAATTCTGATTTCCTGATTCTTTTTTCTTTTTGGATTTTTTAGTCATAAAACAATCCCCGAGTTGTAAAATTTTAAAATGAATTAGCGAACCATTCTCATTAGAAAATAGTTCGCTAAAATTCAAATATTTGCTGTCAAACCTAAACTATCTTCAATATCTTATTTTACAGGGAAGTAACCCATTTCAACAACCAATTTTTGTCCATCAGCACTTAAGATCCAGTCGATGTAGCTTTTCATTGCACCTGTTGGTTTATTTTTCAGGTACATGTATAAATAGCGTGTAATGGGATATTCACCAGTTTTTATGGTTTCAGCAGTGGCTATATAGGCCGGGCTATTATCGTCTTTTTTTACTTTGCAGATTTCAATACCTTCAGCGTAAGCTGCGCCACCGTATCCAATTCCATTAGGGTCTTTTTTAACTGCATTTACAACAGCAGCAGTTCCAGGCAATGTCTGGCAACTTGAAGCATAATCTCCTTTTACCACGTTTTCCTGAAAGAATGTATACGTTCCTGAACTGTTTTCGCGACCGTAAAGTTTGATGTCAGCATCTGCGCCACCAACTTCTTTCCAGTTTTTGATGTTGCCTTTGAAGATTTCACTTAATTGTTTAATCGACAATTCTTTCACTTTGTTCGAAGGATGCAGATAAACTGTAATTCCGTCTTTGGCACAGGCAACTTCAACACCAAGCGTATTGTATCTGGCTTTCAGTTTGTCTTTTTCGGTTGGTTTCATTTTGCGACTTGCATTGGCAATGTCGGTTGCTCCGTTAATCAAAGCTGAAATACCAACACCCGATCCACCACCAGTTACCTGAATGGCTGTATTTGGATTACTTTTCATATAAACTTCAGCCCATTTTTGAGCAAGGATAACCATAGTATCTGAGCCTTTTACAGTGATCCGATCGGCTGCAGGTGCAAAAGCAAATCCTATCAAACCTAGAAGAATGGCAATAACCGCGAATTTTTTATTTAATAATTTCATTATTTCTAATTTTTGATTGTTAATTCTTTTCAATTAAAATTTAGCCTGTATTCTCAGCGTAAGGAGGTTGTTATTAACGTTCTTGCTGTAGTCAAGACCTTTTAAAACTTTAGTTCCGTCAGCTTTAGTATAATCTTCTGTCAGATTACTAACGCCCGCAGTTGTTCCGACTTTTTCGTTATTTACGATGTCGTAGTTCAACGAAATCCGGATGTTGTCATCAAAGTAATGATGTAAAGCAAATCCGAAAGTTGAGGTAGCCAAATCGCTCTTGCCGCTTATTCTGTTTTTTAAAGTTGTGGCGTCAGCCGAAGTGTATTTTGTAATTGTCACATCTTTGCCTTTGATGTCGGTATTTGGATCGTAGTAATCGTAGCGGAATGCAAACTGGTTTTTCTTGCCGAGATTCTTGATGAAATAGAGATAATAACCTGCGAATTTATTCTGGAAATTGGCAACTCCCGGAATAGCAGCAGTTGTTCCTACAGCGGCTACCGGAGCATAGCCAATAGATGCATTTTTACCGGCAATGTATTCACCTTTGATTGACAAACCGCCCAATACATCAGCAAACAACTGGAATTCACCACCAACCCAGTTTCTTTTTACAGCATCACCAAATTTTACGTCTTTAATGGTTGTATAGTCGCTGTTAAGTGTTTTCAGAGCCAACGATTTCAATGATCCAAAGTAACCATGAGCACCGAAATCAAGTCCGCCAAAGCTTCCTAAACTGAGGTTGTAAGTTGCGCGTACCATGATATCCTTATAATTATCAATGTCTTTGTTTTCATTGGTATTCAAGTTAGTTCCAGCACTGTTGGCAATAGTTAAACCGTCATTACCATTGAGTAAAGCAATTTGTAAATGCAATGGCATATTTGTCGGATTGTATTCCAATTTT
>Ga0302292_1000694_pt1 | contig 23053 bp, 25 predicted proteins | sample III_Fen_N2_1_FD_194553 | JGI IMG/M metagenome (GOLD analysis project Ga0302292, IMG submission 194553) | Peat permafrost microbial communities from Stordalen Mire near Abisko, Sweden - III_Fen_N2_1 | ecosystem: Environmental > Terrestrial > Soil > Wetlands > Permafrost | place: Sweden: Abisko...
AGGTATCATTTAATCCTTTAATTTCCTTATCAAGTCTCGATTTCATTTCGTATTATTCGATTGTTATCAAACGATGATTTTTAAAGTTTTTGGTAACGACTTGCTGTATGAAAAAAATGCCGAAGTTCGTGTGACTTGTTATCACCCGTAAACCACGCCGAAGCGAGAGTGAAAGCCCCGAAATTGCTGGGTTTCGGCATGTTTTTTATACAGCTTGTTAGCTGCCGTTTTTTATTTAAAATCATGGTTTAGAGATATTTTGAAAATATAAATTATCAACTTTTTCTACTATGAAATCATATTTAATTTCATGTCTAATTTCGGTGTTATTACTTTCCCACAATCCGTATGTCATACTCATATTTTCAACTTTTTCTTTTGTTATATTATCAAAAATAAAAGCAAGAAAATAAACATCATCATTTTCATTTTCAAGTTGTACTTTGTCTTTAATAAAGTCATATAAAAACTTATTCTTTTGTTGAATATCCTTTCCATAGATAATTATTTTTATGTTGTCTTCATCTTGTTTAAGTATACTTAATATTTCTTTTCCATTCTCCAATTGGTAAAATACTCTCATACTTATAAATAATTTAAAATCGCTTATTTTCGGAGTAACTTTAAATATGGTTAGAATATTTTTTCCTTTTTCGGAACTATCAGAACAAGCACGAATGAAATCCATTTTATATGATGTCGGCTTTGGTGCAAGATCCGACTTTGGAAAAAAGTTTATATATGATGTTGGCTTTTGGGCAAAATCTCTTTTAGGGAAAAAGATTATCAAGGAAGTGAGGATAATAAATAATATATTGCTTTTGTTGAATTTCATAGTTTAATAATATAATGTTCAAATTTTAAAAAACTTATCAGTACGACTCATTTTAAAATGGCAGCTAACGAGTTGCTGGACGCAAAGGCTTACGAGTTCGTGCGCATTCGTATCGCCCGAGGACAGTGCCCAAAGCGAGTGACGGCGATGCGTGCGTGAAGGCTCGTAAGCTTTTGCTTGCCAGCGTGTTATGTGCTGGTTTTTTTTAATCATCATTTTGTTGAGCTTCTATTCGTTTGTTTATATAACCAGTCTGTTTTATATATGAGAATACAAATATCATAATTAGTACACAGATAAAAATCACTATCTTCAAAGTCCTATTGACTATAAATATATCTTTAATGGAATCGTATCCGATAATTAGAAGTAAACTTATTAAAAGAGAAATAAATGTTCGATACATATTGTTTACTTCAGAAAACAATTCAATTTTCTCATCTTTTTTACAGGCTTTAATAAATTTTGGATAATCTGAAAATTTTATCAGATTGGCTTTCTTTAATATTGGTTCAATTAACAAAGAGCCGATTCTACTTAAAACTAATCCGACAAAATAACAGACAAACAAATCAATTATTATTTCTTCAAAAATGAAGTTGTGGGCTGTAAATAACTTTAATAAAGCTACAAAAACAATCCCTGGTAATAAGTAATTGAAAATGTTATATGTAGATAATTTTTGAATTATTTCTTTCATAATTTATTTTTCTACTTGGGTATAAAATTCTATTGGCGTTGCAGAAGTCCAACCTTTTCTAGATTCAAAACCCCATTTTTTACATTTAATTGAACCATTTGTTGCATAAACTTTTACACCACGTCTTTGATAAGCATTTGAAACAGATTTTTTGGGGTGTTCAGGAAAGTCTTTTGATGTGTTCACATATGCAACTTTTGTAAGAGGGGAATTCGCTAGGAGTATCGGTCCAATAAGCTTGTTCAAAATAGATGGGGATATATTTCTACGCCCACCATGATGAGGAATCTGCATAAAATTACAAGACTTCAAATTTATGCCTTGAGATACAGAATAGTCATATGCTTTAGTTAATGCTTGTAAACCCGCATCACCAGTTAATAACATCTGAAGGTTTGGAAGTTGACCATATAAAACTACGCTACTTTCGTTTTTATCTGATGTTTGTCCATCTTCGCTAAGTGTTTCAATATTCCAGTTTTCAGAGATTGTGTCTATTGCTTCTGAAATCAGTCTGCTCGCTTCGGTTGCAAATGTTTTTGTCTCTGAAGGTGGCATATTATTAAACCCTTTAATTAACTCAACATACCAATCCATTTTAGGCGATAGAACTTTGAAATGACCAATTTGTTTTCCTTGAAATGGTTCAAAGACATCGATTCCTTTTTCATCTGCCATATCTTTAATTTCTTTTGCGATTTTCAAAGAGTCATGAATTCTCTTTGTCAAACTATTGACAGTAACCCTATTGTCTATTATATCATCAATGATTTTGTGTGCATGATCCCATGGTTTATGCATCCAGATCTCACCGACTTCAAGCTGTTCCATCACAACTGTTAACCCAGAAATATGGTCTAAATCAGGATGTGTATTGATAAGATAATCTACATGTTCTGTCTGATAATACTCTTTAATGTGGTCAACTACTTTCTGTCCTGTAATTTTTGTTCCACCGTCAATAACATAGATTTTTGTTGTTCCGTTTTCTTTTACTCTGATAGTTATTGCATCTCCATTTTTCTTCCCACTATCAACTGGGATAAAGTCTATTTCATAGCCTGAATGATTCATATTTCTTCCCTTTTTTGATTACTTTTTCGTTTATAGTTTTTTAAAATATTTCACCGTTATAACTGGATTGTTTTTTTTTAAACTTGCACATAACGAGTTGCTGGACGCAAAGGCTTACGAGTTCGTGCGCATTCGTATCGCCCGAGGACAGAGCCCAAAGCGAGTGACGGCGATGCGTGCGTGAAGGCTCTTAAGCTTTTGCTTGCCAGCGTGTTATGTGCTGCTTTTCTTTTTCAATCGTTAATTTTCTGTTATCAAATTGTAGTAGCTTATCAAACTGCTACTTCGTTTATTAAATCTCTTTTTTCTAAACTCGTTGTCGACCGCTGGAATTTATCTGCTTACGAACCAGTTATCAAATGCAAATTACATTTTTTATAAACCCCAACTTCGTATCGCCCGAGAAATATTTATCAGATAGCAAACTCGTTTCAAATCTCTTGTTTCAAAAAAGCGACAACTTATCGCCCGAAGACAACGCTGAAACGGGAGCGGAAGCTCCAGTTTTGCAGGGTTTCGGCTTTTTTTATGCCAGCTTGTTACAAACGGGGCTTTTTTGCATTTTTAAAATAATATTCCTTTTTTTGTTATTTAAATCTCATATATTTGTCTAAATAATGAATCTACTATAAATAGAAACATTTAGTAAACATATAAAAAATTTCTTTAAAGATGAAATTTGAACTTAAAAACATTGGTATAGTTGAATATGCTAATATAGAACTAAAGGGATTAACTGTGTTAACAGGGTTAAATGATACTGGAAAATCTTACATAAACAAAACAATATTTTCTGTAATTAAGACTGTTAATGAGTCAAAAGAGCAGTCTGTATATGAAAAGGATGAACAAATTAGGAATTTAATTGGACCGATTTATTCTGTTCGTAGACAGTATTTGCAATTTTCTCAACCACAAGAATCGCAACAAGATCAGGTAAAACTTCAAACACAATATCAAGAAGTAATTTCAAAAATTTTTAATGGTTTCTTAAATAAATTACCAGAAAATGAAATTAAAACAATTATTAATAATTATTGTGAACCTATATTAAGTGATTTATCAATTAAGAGTGTTCTTATTCCTGACCCATTAAAAGTAAACTATTTAAAAAGTGTCGAGATTGCTAAAAATAATTATAATAATATACTTAATTTATTGAATGATTTTCCTGATGATGAGAGAAGAAATAAAAATTATTTTGATAAAACGTTTATTACTGGATTATTCCAAGGGTTATTAAACAACAATAATATTCAGAATAAAACAAGTGCAGAAATAAAGATAATAAACGGAACCACAGAAATATTAAATGTATCAATAAGTGAGAATAAGACACAACAATTTAAAACTGATATTATTTTTCCTTATATTGATGCAACAATAATTGAAACACCAATTATTATTCAACTTGCGAGATTTATTACTAATACACTTGCATTTCCACCAAACTTAAAAAAATTATATTCACAAAGATTATCTTTACCATATCATTATACCGATTTAATTGAAAAAATAAGTAAATACAGTGCACCTTCTAATATATTCAGTGATATTTATAATGGAATTAAAGAAACTATAAACGGTCAAATTGTTTTTAACCAAGAGCAAAATGGATTTATTTATGAGAAAAAAGATGGAGCTATAATTCCATCGTTTAATATTGCTTCTGGTATTAAATCATTTGGATTAATTCAACTATTATTATCAACAGGAAATATCAATAACAATTCTATACTTATTATTGATGAACCAGAGGTTCATTTGCACCCTTCATGGGAGATAAAATATGCTGAAATGATAGTTAATTTATCTAGGATGGGAATACCAATAATAATTAGTACTCATTCTTCATATTTTATTCAAGCATTAGTTAAATATGTAAAGGAATATGAAATTGAAGATATGACTAAGTTCTATTTTGGTAAAAAAGGAGAAAATAATATGTCAAGATTTGACGATGTAACTGAGAATTTAGAACCTATTTTTTCTGCTTTAGCTAAACCAATGTTAGAAGTGATTTAATATGCTAAATAAATTAACAACATTATTGCAAAGTAATTCTTTATACATAGAAAAAGAATTAAAAGATTTTGACGATACGACATGTCCACATTCAAACTTGAAGTTTATAGCATTCGATGAAGTAAAAGATAATGTATGTAAAATCTTTGGGATTCCCAAAAACTACTCTTCGGTTGATTTAGTGTTTTTAAATAATTCAAAAAACACAATTTATTTAATTGAAATGAAAAGATTTGATTCAACGGGTAGTTTGAGTTTAAGAGATTTTATTGAAGAAAGAATGAAATGTATGTCAAAAAAAACAATTGAAACAATGTTTGTGCTTTTAATAATAATGGGATATTATAACATTGAAAAATCGTTTTATCATTATTTTTTAAATAAAAGGACTCTTAAAATAAAATCGTGCATATTAACTAATATGTCAGATGTGGAGTATGTTACATATAATTTAGCTTATCAAGATAAGTTTAATATTACATTATCTGGTAAGAATACAAATTGTATGGAAAGTGAAATTAAGATTATCAATTGTAATAGTTTACCTGTATTTATAAATTCTTGATTTAATATATTAATACTTATCAAATCAGCAGGAACTAATCTTTTTAGGTTTAGCCTTGTTTGTAACGAGTTGCTGTACGCAAAGGCTTACGAGTTCGTGCGCATTCGTATCGCCCGAGGAAATTTTATCAATTTGAAACTCGTTGTCAACCGCTCGAAATCTCACCGTCTTTCGATTTTCTTAAAGTGGCACATAACGGATGGCGGTATGCAAAGTTGGGGAAATCGTGGAAGCGAAACTATCCGCCGTTAAGAAACTTGCCAGCGAGAGCCATGCTTGCCTAACCACCTAAACCCCAATTTTGTATGACCGCGTGTTACCACACGTTTTTATTTTCAATTTCATATTTATACGGATTTTCAGAATCTAATTCACCATTGTGGTAAATCAAAAAATCAGCTCGTTTCTCATTAAAATCAACAATCTCAATTTTCCTTATACCACGCAGACAAAGATTTGATTCGTGAAATATTTCTCTATCAAAAATCACAAATGTCGATTTTGTAATTCCAATGTTTTCTCCACAAGCTAAAAATCCACCAATTGTAACTTCAATTTTATACTTGTCATTTATTTTGTATTCAGATATTTTTTGTCCAAATAGAAGAGTAAATAAACATACAATAATCATTGGAATCAAAAGTAAAACAGTAATTATCTTCTTTTTGCTATTCTTTATTAACGCAAAATAAGCTAAACATATCAAAATGAAAATCAATCCAATAATAAAATTTGAGTAAAGTCCTTTTAGTTTAAATCCATTAAATAATAAAATGGTCAACGCCAAGAAAATCGTAGAAAACGTTATTAAAAGTCTAACAACTAATTTTCCCGTTTTCGGCAATCTTGTTTTAATCAACTGAGGAATTAAGTTGAATCCAATTACAATCAATATGAATATAAGAATCGCTGTCATTTTTTAAAATGTGTGGTAACGAGTTGCTGGACGCAAAGGCTTACGAGTTCGTGCGCATTCGTATCGCCCGAGAACAGAGCCCAAAGCGAGTGACGGCGATGCGTGTGTGAAGGTACGTAAGCTTTTGCTTGCCAGCGTGTTATGTTGTGTTTTTCTTTTTATTTTCTTTTATAATATTCATTTTTAATGCTATCACACTTATCACAGTAATATGTTAATGCTAATCGTTTTATTGGCCAAAAAGGTTGATTTCGTCCCATTCCAATTCTTGTTTTAGCATGAGGAAATTTATCAATTGCAGTCATCGCATCATAAGGGTCATTAATTCCATAAATTGTTCTTACAATTGTCTTTCTCATTTTCTGATTATGCAATTTACAAACTTTTTCCTTATCAAATTTTGTAGAATTGTATACAATGCAAGACTGTAGATTTAATATGTTAAAACCTATCATTAAAACCACTATAATTCGATAAAACATATAAGTTATCTTGATTTTCATTTTAGTTTATAATTCTCTTTTTGAAATCAATTTTATAGATTTAATTTATCAGTTTTTGATTTGTTATCAGATGAGTAAGTTTTTTAAAATCGTCAAAATTCTAAACTGCTATCAATTTTACTTTTTTAAAATACAACATAACGAGTTGCTGTATGAAAAAATGCCGAAGTTCGGGTGATATTTATCACACGAAAACTAGACGGAAGCGAGCGTGAAAGCCTCGAATTTGCTGGGTTTCGGCAGTTTTTTATGACAGCGTGTTAGCCCAAGTAATTATTTATCCAATTCATTTAATCGTTTTAAATATCTCAATAGAACTTCTTCATTTTTCTTATCAGATTCTTTTTCAAATTCTGCTTTTAATTCAGAAAATCTATCTAAAAGTTTCTCGATATTTATCTCAGTTAGTAAAAATTTCTCACCAGTTTCCATGTTATAAACTAATGGAATTCTTTTAACAGCCATTTGAGCACCTTGAATTGCTCCTCCAACAGCACCAAACATATATCCGTACATTGGATCATTAAGACCGAGTTCATTTTGTATTTTCATGTTTACAGGATATGCTGGTCGTAAAAAACTATATTTTCCAAGGATTTCAACTTTAGCATAACCTATCAAACCTGTAATTGGGATTCCATTTAAATAAAGCGTATCATTTTTATAAACTCCCCAAATTTCTTTTCTGATTATTTTTTTAGTAATTAATTCATCCGTGCTTTCAATCTTATAATCACTTCCGCCCCAAGCTTTAATGTCAGACTTTGTTCTTTTATTTATTATAAATGAGTCAGAATATTTAGATCTGTTTGTAAGAAATTCTATCAAACTAATAAAACCAGAATTATCTTGTTTATGACTATATTTTTGACCAAATGTTTGTCCGATTATAAATACCAAAACTGCTAATAATTTTATTTTTCTCATTCGTATCAATTTTAAATAAACATATCATATTTCATTTTTTATTATTTGGGCTAACGAGCTGCAGGACGTAACGGCTTACGATTTGCGGAGCGACTTCTTATCGCCCGAGACGATGCCCAAAGCGACTGTAGAACTTGCACTTATAAAGAACCGTAAGCTGTTACTTGCCTGCATGTTAGCAGCTGGGGTTTGTTATTTTTGATTTCAAATTATCTTTCAATTGGTTTCAAATATGTAAATGTAAAACGATTCTTTGTTTTAATGAATTTTATTGGCAAATCAACTTCAGTAGAATTGTCGTTAATATCCGTCGAAATTAAACGTAAAATTAATTTATCTCCAGCTTTATTTATTCGAGGTATAATCTTTACAAGTTCTGACTCCTCGTTTTTCCTTTTTAAAATAAAATTCGAATTAGGTAATTGATATGATTCGTCACGACCGAAGATAGCTTTACCGTTAATTAATATTCCAAATTGGCATAAAGGAAAGTTTATCCCAAGAAACTTATAATAAGTTAAATCTTTTCTGATATTATAAATATTCATATAATCATATCCACAAGCACCGTTCGCACCATTTGCATAAGCATTATCATACGCATAGTTTACTATTCCTAAGGAACTGTCAGGAAGTAAGAATAAATTAGATTTACGACGTTCTATTGCAAAATCATCTTTACACGTATATGATTTTATAATGATGCTATCATTGATTAAATAAATAATTTCTGTGAATTTTGAGTATACTTCATTAGATACCTCGTAAGTTTTATCATATTGAATTTTGACAATATTATAATTTCCTAATTTTAATGTATCGGGTTTGTAATTCTTTTTTATTTTATAAAAAGAATTTTTACTTGGAATGATTTCATACTGAGAGTAAAGAATCAATGTAGAAAGTAAAAAAGAAATAGTAAAAAGAATCTTCATTTTTTTAGTATTATCATTCATGTAATCGTTTTTTACCCTTGCTGCTAACGACTTGCTGTATGAAAAAAATGCCGAAGTTCGTGTGACTTGTTATCACCCGAAAACCACGCTGAAGCGAAAGTGAAAGCCCCTTATTTGCTGGGTTTCGGCATGTTTTTTATACAGCTTGTTAGGTGGCGGTTTTGTTTAATAATTCCATTTAAAATCTTTATAACATATTTCTTTCATTCTCCAATATTCATGTAAATCATAATCCCATGCGTGATTGAATGGATATAATACTTTATATGAATTATCTTCAACATTTTTCAATACAATACTATCTTTATGAATAACATATTTTGCATTTCTAAAAATAGGATATTTTCCAAACTTATCATGACCGATTAGGTTCATAATTATTGTATCACCGTCTAATTTCCACTTACCATTTTTAAATTCACAATAATCTTCAGAACCTGTCCACGTAAATGTAAAATAGCTGTTATTATATAAGATAATTGTAGTTCCGTATCCTTCTCCTTTGTTATAAAATCTCTGGACTTCATGTATATGAGATATTAGAAAAGTCGATTTTATCACACCAATTACGATAATAAAACTCAAAGAAAGAATTATCAGCCAATAAAATTGACTATTAAATCGTCGTCTATTTTTGATAACATATTCTCTGAATTTTTTAATCATAGTAATTTATCAGTTTATTTTAACTTATCAAGTTGCTTTTTTAAACTGCCACCTAACGAGTTGCTGGATGAAAAAGCTGCCGAAAGCGAGCGAATTTGTATCGACCGAAGGAAGATACAAAAACGGGAGCGGAAGTTCCAACTTGCGATGAAACGGCAGTTTTTTATGCCAGCGTGTTGGCAACTGGGCTTGGTTAATTTCAGTCGAACTTATCACTCGTTTAAAATTTATGGAATATTTGTTCTGACGTAAGAATCACCATTTCTAAAATCATATTTTACAATTCCATTTGATTTTTGCCATATTATTTTAATCGTAGAATCTCTTTCATCTTTACTATTTAATGTGTAATAATCAATAATTTTTTTATTCAAAAAGTAAATTGTGTCTTTACTGTTTAATGTACCAAAATTATTTTCATATTCTTCCCACATACCCCATTTTAGCCATAAAGAATTACTCCGTTTTCCATTATAAATACTAATCATTTCAGGATAGCTATATCCTTGGTCAACATAAATAGAGTAGTCTTTAATATTTCGATATGAAATACTTGCAAAACGATATTTAGAATATGAAAAACCTCCTTCAAGTTCTAACTTATTCGTTTTATCCATAATAATATATGTTTCAGTTTTTCCTGTTTTTAAAGACTTAAAGTTCAACGTATCGCCAACAGTATAAACATTAAGTATTTCGTTTTCGTTATCACTAAGATTATATTTCTTGCAAGAAATCGTTGCAATTAAAATTATCAGAATTAATATATTTTTCATTCTATATCGTTAAATGTCTAGTTAATACTTATCAATTGCCGTTTTTTAGCCTTGTTGCCAACGAGTTGCTGGACGCAAAGGCTTACGAGTTCGTGCGCATTCGTATCGCTCGCGGACAGTGCCCAAAGCGAGTGACGGCGATGCGTGCATGAAGGCTCGTAAGCTTTTGCTTGCCAGCGTGTTATGCGTTGTAATTCTTTTCATCTAATCAGCAAATATTACTATTCTTAATCCATTCCCCTTATCATTTTTAGATGGGAAAAGGCAAGTGCATAATTCTATCTGACAAACGTCAGACGTACTCTCAAAATTTCCACCTTTCGTTTTTCGACTCTCAAGTAATGATAATTTTAAATCTTCAGGTAAATTAGGATTATTAGTTGCACAAGTGTCTTGACAAAATTCAGCTACATTGCCAAGCATATCATACAGACCTAAACAATTTGGCAAATAACTCCCAATATGTTTAGGTTTTGTTGAAGTGAAATCATTATTTTCTCCCAGATATCCATATTTAGTTATACTGTCAAGTTTATTTGTGCCTGCCCAAGTATATGTTCCAATCTCAGTTCTGCAACTTGCAGCATATTCCCATTCAGCCTCAGAAGGTAGTCGATATTTCTTCCCTGTTATTTTATTTAGTTTATTCAAAAATTCTTTAGCTTCATTCCAGCTTACATTATTAACAGGAGAAGCCAAATCAGTTTTTTCTTGATTTTTACACTTTCCTATAACTGCAAACCATTGCTCTTGGGTAATTTCATATCTGCCGATATAGTAATCTTTAATTATAAATTCTGTAAAATTATTTGTTTTAGTGAAATTCTCAACTTTTCGTTTTTTATATAATCCACCTTGAATAAAAACCATATCAATCTTAACGTTTCCAATATTCTCAGTATAGTTTTTATGCAAATTATCACTTGTAACTTGACTGAAACAAAAGTCAAATGAAATAATAATTAGTAATCCAAAAATGAAATAACTTTTCATTAAACTAGAAATTTATATGTTATTGAATACTTATCAATTTGTGTTTTTATTATAACGCATAACGTGTTGCTGTATGCCATGTTTTACGATTTGCGGAGCGACTTCTTATCGCACGAGAAAGACCCGAAACGAGAGAAGAGCAAGCACCCGAAAAGCCCCGTAAAATATGGCCTGACAGCGTGTTAGGTGCTGGGCTTTGTTATAGATTATTAAACCAGTCATTTTTAATGTCAATCGTCTCTGTAAATTTAGATTCAACTCCGAGTTTTAATTCTTTCAATTTATCACAAAGTAATTCTCCGTCAATCAAGTCAATTGGTGGTGCTCCGTCTCTAGTTGCTTCTTTAATAGCTTCTCTTGTAAATGTTCCAGTTGTTATCACGAGTCCTTTATCCGCTCGACCTTGCATTGCTCCTCTAAAGTCTCTAATCTGACTTGGTGTCACTGAACCACGATAACGTTTGCATTGAAAAATAACATGAAAACTTAATAATCCACTTACTCGAACAATTCCTTTTCCATCAATTCCACCATCTCCAACTTTTCCAGTAACTTCAACTTGAAAGAATCCACTTTCTCTTAAAAGTCGTTGAGCAAGTCTCTCAAACGCTGACGGTGAAATATTATATAGAATATTCAATAATTTCTCTTTCCATTCCTCTGTATTATCAACTTCTTCAATGACTTCCTGTTCAATTTCTTCTATTGATGGTTTTACAGATTTATTTTTCGGTTGAGTTGGTCTTTCTTGGTCGCGAACTGTTCTAACAATTTCAATATAGTCAAGTTTATTTACGTCAATATCAGATTTCGACAAAGCCCAAATTCCTCTCGACGAATTTTCTAAAAGTCCGTATTTCTTTAAATATGTCCTACTCCAAGCTAGTCTATAATCAACTTCGTTTGACGTTCCTTGGTCTCCGTGAGGAATTTGTAGAATTTCATCTGTCAGTTTAGCAATTTCATAAACCTTTGTACTAATTTCTTCAACTGTACCTGAACCACCTAATTCAATCAATGCTTTAACTGTTGGAATTATCAATTCGTCAAAAGAAGGTAAACCACTATTTTGTTTTTTTCGTCCCATATTATTTAATTATCGTGTCGTATCGTGTTGTTTTTTAGCCTTGCACCTAACGGCTTATTGTATGAAAAAATGCCGAAGTTCGTGTGACTTTGTATCACCCGAAAACCGCGCTGAAGCGAGTGCGAAAGCCTCGAATTTGCTGGAGTTCGGCAGTTTTTTATGACAATTTGTTACCAAAAGCAATTTATTTATTATCAATCAATTATTATCATTTATCAAGTTGTAATAATTTATCAAACCGCTACAACTTTTATTAATTTCTCTCTTTTCGAAACTCGTTTCAACCCGATGGAATTTATCAGTTTTCGAAACAGTTATCAGACGCAAATTACAATTTAATTTCAAATACCAACTTCTTATCGACCGAGATTTTTTATCAAATTTGGAACTCGTTTCAAATCTCTCGTTTGAAAATGGCGACAATTTATCGACCGAGAAATTGTTATCAAAAGGCGACTCGTAATCAACCACCGAAATCAGAGCTTTTGTTTATCGCAAAACGTTATCAACCGCAACATTTTATCAACTGAGAACTGGTTTGTTTTTCTTTTTTATTGTTTTTGGTAACGAGCTGCAGGACGTAACGGCTTACGGTTTGCGGAGCGACTTCTTATCGCCCGAGATAATGCCCAAAGCGACTGTAGAATTTGCACTTACAAAGAACCGTAAGCTGTTACTTGCCTGCATGTTAGCGGTTCGGTGTTTATTTGTTTTCAATTATAAACTTAAGTCTTTAAATTATTATTCACTACCACCAAAGCTTTGTTATATAACCAATAAATATCAATATAGTTGGAATGAACAACAGTAATTTATTTTTTTTAATTGTCCCCCAAATAGATAATCCTAATAATATCAGTAAAAACACAAAAACAACCTTAAAAGCTATGTTCTCATTTTTTGCCCAAATCTGTTGATTCTCGATGTCTGTTAAATCAAAAATTCGTCTTAAGACTCCACCGCAAAAAAGGAAAAGAATTATTGACTGTGCAATTCCAAAGATTAATAATAAAATTGTGAATATTTTATTTCTCATTAGACTATGTATAAATTTTCTGTTATACTATCACGTGGTGACCGTTCTCATAAATTATAAGCGACTTGTTATCAGCGTTGCTTTGCTGACGTAAAATAGAGTCAAAAGTCTGACGATAATTCTCTAATGCTTTTTGTCGTGATGGTGAAAGATTATCAATTTCAGCTTTACTTTTAATCATTGTTCCGTCTTCAAGAACAAAAATCACTTTTGATGTTGGCATATTTTAAGGGTTAATTGGGTTTTATTTTTTAAGTTATCAATTTACGAATTGTTATCATAAGATGTTTTTTACACTGACCGCTAACGAGTTGCTGGACGTAACGGCTTACGATTTGCGGAGCGACTTCTTATCGCCCGAGACGATGCCCAAAGCGACTGTAGAACTTGCACTCGCAAAGAGTCGTAAGCTGTTACTTGCCAGCGTGTTGGCACCTGTTGTTTTTTTTATATTTTTTCAAATTCCAGTACTGCATCTCCTTCGTAAACATCCAAATCCGTTATATAAATACCATCTTCTGCTTCTGGTCTTATCTTATAAAATCTCACTGTACTTGATCCATAAGCTTCAATCTCACCTTTTTCCAATTGAGTTTCCATGAAAGAAATTTGAATCCTAAATTTGTCGTTTTTGAATCGTTTGGATAACCTATAAGAAAGCCTCTTACCACATTCTAATGCCAATTTAAGATACTCTATCTCATCATCTCCATGCACAAAACTATCTGGATGAAAATGAGTCTCATTATATTCCCAATCACATTTGTCAAACTCTGTATCAAATCTCGGGTTTATTCTATGTCCAAATCCTTTTAAAGTTACACAATCATTGGTAGTTAAAAAATTGCGACTTACAATTTTTTCTAAATCCACTGGTAAATTTATTTTATTATCTCCAAAATCATATCCTAATTTCTCAAGATATAAATCCATATTCTTGTTAGTCCTTATTGAATAATCACTATAACAGGCTAAATAGTAATCATATCGTTTGAAATCAAATACCACGTTTGGGAATAAATCGATGTTGGATAAATCTATTTGATATGGATTAAATACAAAAGGGTCTTTCGTTGAAATTGGAAATCTTTTCTTAATTAAATCTAAATCAAAAGATTCAATATCAATCTCACCGATAAGTTTATCAGTAATCTTATCGTAATAATCAATCTGTCTTTGTCGCATATGTGTATTCATACAATTGGTGCCAACGAGCTGCAGGACGTAACGGCTTACGATTTGCGGAGCGACTTCTTATCGCCCGAGACAATGCCCAAAGCGACTGTAGAATTTGCACTTACAAAGAACCGTAAGCTGTTACTTGCCTGCATGTTAGCACCTGTACTTTTTTATATCTTCTTGTTAATTTTGTTTGTCAAATATAATAATTTTATCAAACTTAGCAAGAATTTTTCAATGTGTGTCGGGTGCGGAAGGGCTGGCTGGCTCTTTTACTACCTTTGGATTGTAGCGTAGCCTTGTGCGGGTAGTAAATGTGCCTGACTGCGAAGCATCGCAAGGGGGGATATACGAGAACTTTGCAATATATTTTTTGTTCGGACTTATCAAGCTTTGATAATTTATCAACTTGAGAACATGGACAAGCATTTAAACTGTCGGAAATATCGTCTAAACTGCAATCGGAATCATTTAAACAATAATCGGTGGCATCTCTAGAACAATCGGAGGTATCTAAACTACAATCGGAGCTATCTCCAGAGCAATCGGAACCATCTAAACTACTATCGGTGCCATCTCCAGAGTAATCGGTGGCATCTCTAGAGCAAGAAGTCCTAATTAAAGTATAATCGGTGGTATCTCCAGAGCAATCGAAGCTATCTCAAAAGAGAGAAATGCAGTTTAAAGTCAAAGTATTTCAATAGAGATTAAAAGTATTTCGAACTTAATTTATTGTTATTCTATCTTGTTGATAGTTATTTTCAACAAAAAATGTTTTGAAATAATTTGGAGAATAAATTACTCTATATTATTTTCGCTTTACCGAATAACAAAGAACAAATACAGAAAACAAATATACATTATTTAAATCTAACTTAAAATTTAAACAGGATGACAGGTTATCAAGAAAGTGTAAACAAGATGTCGGTTGCATCAGCATCTTTTGTATCAAACAATGAAACAATTACGGCTACATTGCCAGGTTTCGCACCCCTTTTTGAAATTATTCAAACGTCACATTCACATCTTTTACGTGCAATAGTGCAACAAGAAACTGATAAAAGTGGAGATACGAACAATAAAAAACATTTGAAAATAATACTAATCGGTCAAACGATGGATATTGTTCGCAGGACTATTGCGTATGCAACAAATGTAAACAATAATGCTTTACTTGCACTTGTAGGTTATAGCGAGAGTGATTTATCAAAGGCTTCAGATACCAAATTAGTTGGTATTTGTCAAGTGATTAACGATAATGCTTTCGCCCAAGTAGAAGATTTAGGTGTGTATGGCGTAACTCCTGCCATACTAACAGCTCAACAAGATAGTATTACTAATTTTAGTACGGCTATTCCCAAAGATCGAGTTGATACAACCGATAGTAGTGCCGCAACAAAATTAATTGGGACGTTAATAAAAACAATTACATCTACATGGGCTAAGATTGATATCTTGGTAGAAATTGTGAAAGTAACACAACCTGCATTTTATAACGAATATCATAGTGTTCGAAAGGTGATAGATACTGGTAGCAGTTCTTTATCTTTAAAGGTAAAGGCTTCGGATGCACATAGTGGCGATGGTGTTGCAAATGTAACCTTATCGGTTTCGTCTGCAAGTACTCAAATTAGAACTATAAGCAGTTCTAATAAAAAAGCAGATGTTAAGAAAACTGCGAATGGTGGTGGTGCTCATTATAAAAGCTTGCCCGATGGCGATTATGTTATTACTGCGACAAAGCCGGGATTTAAAGATGTAACCGTAACAATAAGTGTTGTGAATGGAGAATCTACAGTTTTGGAGATTCCGATGGAAAAGGCGTAGAACGCAATAAAATATTATATTATTTTAACGAAAAAGCCACTGAATTTATATTCTAGTGGCTTTTATTTTAATAAATGAGTTTAATTAATCTATCTATTCAGATGAAATGATAATACTCTAATAAGAGCCTATTCCAACTTTTTCAACCAAGTTTGAACTTCAATATCGGCATTCGATACTGTTCCTCCTCGAATAGCAATTCCAGAAAGAAGTTTAGCTTTGGGACATAGTTTTTTAATATCATTTTCGCTTTTCCCTATTCCACTACCTTCGTGAGTGCAAAAAGGAATAATTGTTTTACCTGCAAAATCATAAGTTTCAAGAAATGTAAAAACTGCCATAGGGAAAGTATTCCACCAATTGGGATATCCAAGATAAATCACATCATAATCTTCCATGTTTTTAACCATATCGGTTAATTGTGGACGTACATTTTTACGTAATTCATCCTTTGCGATATTTGTTGTTTCTGTATAATCTTTTGGATAAGGTTTTACCGTGTCGATTTTGAATAAATCGCCACCTATAAGACTCTGTATTTTCTTTGCTATCACTTCGGTATTTCCAATCGGCAAATTTACAATACTTCCACTTACATAATTATTGCCTTTTCTTGAATAAAAGGCAATAAGACTTTTATTGTTTGTATTCAACATCGTTTATTTATTATTCGGGAATTACTTCATTTAAACATTTTATTGCATTTAAGGTGCGAGGATATCCAATGTATGGCAAAAGCTGAGTTGTAACATCAATTAGTATTTCTTTAGAATTACCAACTGAAATATTACCATGAATATGACCTTTAACTTGCGATTCGGCACTACCTAAACTGATAAGCATTGAGTATGTTAAAAGTTCACGAGTCTTAATGTCTAAACCCGAACGAGTAAGATAATCGCCGAAACAGTTTGCGGATAAATACTTCTGAATATGCAATTGATTTTGGGGTGACGTTTCGTACATTTTATCAATCATATCGCCAAATATTTCTTTTTGTAATGCTAAGCCCTTTTCAAATCGGGTTTGTGGTGTAGTGGTTAATTGACTTTCTACAGGAAGTTTGATTCCATGTTCTTTAAATATCTCGTTAGTTGCATAAATGAAATCAATAACCTTAGCAATGCCAATATAGGGAACAGATTGATATAGAATTTCTTTTACTTCAACAGGCGTTACACCAACAGTAAGGGCGGCATTTGTAAACATTCTATATTCAGTTAGTGCTTGAGAAGCAATAGTCGAAGCTAAAATTACCATTATCCTTGTTTTAGTATCAAGATTCCCATGACTAATAACTTCATCGAAAGCGAAATTGTCGAAGATTTCTATTAAATCGGGGTCGGTTTCTTTTGCTTTCGAAATGTAGTTTGGCCATAAAAGGTCATGTTCATTTTGTGCTGTTTCGCTTATATTCATGGCTATAAATTATCTATCAATCATTTTAGCACTACCTTCGGAATATCTTTCACCTTCGGGTTTAATTTTTTTCGATGCTGTTTCTATTTCTTGCAGTTCAGATGCATTGAACTCTATTAAAGCTCCACCCAAGTTTTCAATTAAACGGTCGATTTTTGAAGTTCCTGGTATTGGAACAATCCAAGGTTTTTGTGCTAGTATCCACGCTAATGCTATTTGAGCTGGCGTTGCATTATTGCGTTTAGCTATATCAGTTATTAAATCAACAAATACCAAATTTGCTTTTAGGTTTTTGGGACTTAAACGAGGTACTGTACTACGGAAATCTTTACTATCGAATGTAGTGTTTTGGTTCATTTTACCTGTTAAAAACCCTTTCCCAAGTGGACTAAATGGAACGAAACCAATGCCAAGTTCTTCGAGCGTGGGCATAATTTCTAATTCTGGCTCACGCCACCAAAGAGAATATTCGCTTTGCAATGCTGTTACTGGACACACCGCATGTGCACGGCGTATTGTTTTTACACCAGCTTCAGATAATCCGAAATATTTTACTTTACCTTCTGCAATCAAGTCTTTTACTGCACCTGCAACATCTTCAATTGGAATATTGGGGTCAACACGGTGTTGATAAAACAAATCGATACAGTCGATGTTTAGGCGTTTCAACGAAGCTTCAGCAACTTTTTTGATTCTTTCGGGACGACTATCAAGTCCGTCTCCACCAATATTAAAACCAAATTTTGTGGCGATTGAAACGTTACCTTTAAAAGGAGCAAGAGCTTCGCCTACTAGTTCTTCATTTATAAAAGGGCCATATACTTCAGCCGTATCAAAAAATGTTACACCAAGTTCAACAGCTTTTCTAATAAGATCTATCGATTGCTTATGGTCGGCAATTACTCCGTATCCAAAACTCATACCCATACAACCTAAACCGATTTCGGATACTTCGAGTCCACTTTTCCCAAGTTTTCTATTTTTCATTATACTATTATTTAAAATTTAAAAATCAAAATTTTACACTGCAAAGTTGAGTGTAAAAAAACAATTGAATTTATACGTATTACTGATTCTTGTACCAAGATTACGGATAATGATTTTACTATTGTGAATTAGAAGAAAAAGCAAATACCTTTACATTAAAATTAAGAAAGTTTATGGAAGAAATAGTAAATCTGGATAATATATCTCAATATAATTCAATGAGAGGTATAGAAACATATCATCCTTTGGTGAGTGTAATAGATATGTCGAAAGCAACACCAACGAAAAGTGCAAGAATCCGTTTTGGTTTTTATTGTGTGTTCCTAAAAGAAATAAAATGTGGCGAATTGAAATATGGATGCAATTCTTACGATTATCAAGAGGGTACACTTGTGTTTGTTGCTCCTGAACAAATTGTTGGAGTAAATAGTAATGAGGTTATTCAACCAAAAGGATGGGCATTGTTGTTTCATCCCGATTTGATTCGCGGAACATCGCTTGGTCACAACATTAAGGATTATTCATTTTTCTCTTACGAAGTAAACGAAGCTCTCCATTTATCGGAAAAAGAAAAACAAATTGTTATCGACTGCATGAATAAAATTGAATATGAGTTACAACAATCAATTGACAAGCATAGCAAAACGCTTATTTCAAATAATATCGAATTGCTTCTCAATTATTGTATGCGTTTCTACGACCGACAATTTATTACTAGGACTAATGTAAACAAAGATATTTTAGTGAAGTTTGAAAAGGTACTCGGTAACTATTTTCAGTCTGAAATAACTCAAACAGTAGGATTACCAACGGTAAAATATTGTGCTGACCAATTGCATCTATCGGCAAACTATTTTGGTGATTTAATTAAAAAAGAAACTGGCAAATCGGCTCAAGAACATATCCACTTAAAAGTTATAGATATTGCTAAAGAACGAATCTTCGACACAAGCAAATCTGTTAGCGAAATTGCTTACGAGCTTGGATTTAAACATCCTCAACATTTTAGCCGTATGTTTAAGAACGAAACGGGTTTTTCTCCAAATCAATTTAGATTATTGAATTAAGCACAAATGTATCAACGAAGCGAGTGCGGTGGCAGGAAAAGCAAGTATTTGACAGCCGAAGCGTCGCCTGTGGGTTGGGGCTGGCAAAGTATTGCTTTTGTGTGTTGGGGTTGTTGCATTTTTTGTTTTTAATCAAGCTGTAGTAATCTTCCGTTAGGTTTTTTAGTATTGGTGCTAACGACCGGCTGGATGAAAAAGAAGCCGAAAAGCGAGCGACATTTTATCGCCCGAAAACACCGCTGAAACGGGAGCGGTAGCTCCAATTTTAGAGGTATTCGGCTTTTTTTTATGCCAGCTTGTTAGCTCCATCTTTTTGTTTATCAATCGTTTATTATCAGTTATCAAATTGTAGTATATTATCAAACCGATACAACTTTTATTAAATTATTTCTTTTCGTAACTCGTAGTCAACCGTTGGAAATTTTCGGTTTACGAACCAGTTATCAAACGCAAATTAGTTCTTTTTTTTAATCCCGACTTCTTATCGAGCGAGAAATATTTATCAGATGCCCTACCCGTTTCAAATCTTTCGTTTCCAAAGAGCGACAGTTTATCGCTTGTTAAAATTCTATCAAACTGAGACTCGTTTCCATATTTTTCTTAAAGTTGGAGCTAACGTGTTGCTGTATGTAAAAGTGCCGAAATTCGTGTGACTTCGTATCGCCCGAAGACGATGCCGAAGCGAGTGTGAAAGCCTGATTTAGCAGGTTTTTCGGCAATTTTATATACAGCGTGTTAGGCACTGGCTTTTTTATTATTTCATCAATTTTTGTCCACATTGAAAAAGTTCAAAATGAGTTAAACAAATTATCCAATCGCTTTCGTTATTAATTACAAATAAGTCATCAGCACTTGGATTATAAAATAATTCCCAGTTATCAATGAAGTTCTTGTATATTGTTTCTAAAACTATTCCATCAGACCAAGTTATCAAAACTCTGTCGTCAAGTTTAGATAATTCTTTTAAACGATTAGTTATCCAGTTGTAATTATTATCAAAATGTTTCTCTTCGAATTTCTTAAATTTATTCTCAAAAAGCGAAAATTTATCTACAATTTTATCATTAATTAATTTATTCCAAAGTCGGTCACTAAATTCCTTATCAAGGATATCAATCTTCTCAAGAATTTCGATATCCGAATCAAATCTCCAAGCAATTTGTTCCTTATCAGTAATCATATGTTTTTCGATGGAATCAATCATCATTGTGTTTTTTTAAGCTTGTGCCTAACGACTTGCTGTATGAAAAAAATGCCGAAGTTCGTGTGACTTGTTATCACCCGAAAACCACGCTGAAGCGAGAGCGAAAGCCCCGAATTTGCTGGGTTTCGGCATGTTTTTTATACAGCTTGTTAGCACATGTTTTTTATTTTCTTTTTAGTTCAACTGTCCACCCATAATGCGTTGAATGATGACTCAAACTCAAAAGACTATCTTCTATTATTGCAGAATAATCTATCCCATCTAATCTAATTCTTATCATGTGAGTGAAATCATCAAAATTTATTATTTCAAAGTGTTTTTTAGAATGAGAGTTTTTTGTTTTAAAATAACCATTTTGTTCAAATATTATCATTTTATTATCATGTGGATTAAATGGTAATTTTTTCTCTTGAATTGTATCAACTTCAAATCCATCTTCAATTATAGTAGAAGGCGAATATTTAGTTTGTTGCCATTCTCCGATTATATCAGTTTTAAATTTAATAAAAATTTGTTGATAATCTGTCGTATTGCTTTGTTTTTGACCATAAACACAAGCTGAAAGTATGATTATCGTTATTGTTAAAAGATTTGTTTTCATTTTTTCTTTTCAACAAGTGTTTCCATTGTAGTAAAATTCATTAGATGTCTCATCGTTTCGTTTTTAAAATATGTGCTAACGTGTTGCTGGACGTAACGGCTTACGGTTTGCGGAGCGACTTCTTATCGCCCGAGACAATGCCCAAAGCGACTGTAGAACTTGCACTTACAAAGAACCGTAAGCTGTTACTTGCCAGCGTGTTATGTGCAGTTTTTGTTTTATGGATTAGTTGAATTATTGTCATTAATTTCTGAATTTGAACAATTCGAATCAGATGTTGAAAATAATTTTGTGATATAAGTCTCAAATGAATCATTACTATTAGGTTCAATTGAATCTTTATATAAAGAATTCTCATCTGAATTTAATTTTTCTTGAAACTTTCTTGATTCTTTAATTACATCTTCGATTTCTGTTAATGTTCCATCTTTAATCTCTATAGATAAATCTTCTTTAGCTCGTCTTAAAAAAACATCTGTAGAGTAGATATAAAAAAGAATATCCTTTTGTTTTTTTATTTCTTCAATCAATTCAGGTCTTGGACCAACAGTTCGTCCCATAACAATTTGAAACCAATCTTCTTTTACATCTCCAGTAACCAATATTATTGGTTTATCCAATTCTAATGCTTTACGACAGATTTCTTTCCAAATTATTAAATCCCCATAAATCTCATTACCTAGTTTCTCTCCTTTGTCTTTATACCCTGGTGGTACTTTAGCTTGATACCTTTTTGCACCTTCCTGATATATTGAATCAAGTTCAGTTTCAGAAAATGGATTACCAACTGCATTATCAATAATATCAGCAAGCTTTTCTTTCGTAGGATTTTGAATAATTAATTCAAAAATTAATTTTTGTTTCTCTTTTAATTCAAGATCAAACTTTTTTGTAAATTCTTCAATTTCTTGATGAAGAATATTTTTTAGAAATGGATGTTTCCTTTTTTCTTGAAATTTTTTATTAAATGATGAAAGCATTTCTATCGCATCATTGTAAGCAGCTGCCTGTTCTCTTATAATATCATTTAATCGTCTATGATATTCAAATGCAACGCGATAAGGTATCCAAATTCTATCTTTTAAACCTTCCATTGTTGAAATCAAATTTTCAACAGTTTCCTCGGAATATCTATATAAATCTAAAAGAACATTAGTATCAAATATAAAAATACCCTCACTCCATAGCTTCTTAAAGTCAGATTCAGAAGGGTTATAATACCCTGGAAATTTGTTTCTCATCTTTTATTAAATTAAGGATAGATATTTTTTTAACCAATCGACATCTCCAACAGCATTTCTCCACGCTGCCATACCTCCAGATTTTACAACTAAAATCTTTTCATCTGGATTAATATATTGGCATATATTATCTCTTATCTGAGTAACACCTACTTCTGTAACTATTGCCCAAGTTGATTCGGTAATCTTAGCCCAAGTTCCATATGATTTGATTGCTTCAAATAGATTATAATAATTTCTATTTGGATTTAAATCAAAAGATATTATATAACACTTTTTCATTTTTGATTTATTAACTTATATTATTCAAATATATAATAATTGTTTGAACTTGTAAATTTGTCTGTGTGTTTTTAAAATTGCACATAACGAGCTGCAGGACGTAACGGCTTACGGTTTGCGGAGCGACTTCTTATCGCCCGAGATAATGCCCAAAGCGACTGTAGAATTTGCACTTACAAAGAACCGT
>Ga0302292_1000698_pt1 | contig 23012 bp, 18 predicted proteins | sample III_Fen_N2_1_FD_194553 | JGI IMG/M metagenome (GOLD analysis project Ga0302292, IMG submission 194553) | Peat permafrost microbial communities from Stordalen Mire near Abisko, Sweden - III_Fen_N2_1 | ecosystem: Environmental > Terrestrial > Soil > Wetlands > Permafrost | place: Sweden: Abisko...
TTTGCTCCAGATCGATGGACATCCCAATGGAATCATCAGAAGCCATTTTCAGACGTGATTCTACCCATGCCTTGTTCTTCATCAACCCGATTAATGATGGATTTACTGGATCGGCACTTTGAACTGCTGATTTAGCTGTTTCCATGGTCGAACGTACCGCACCAATCGATAAATATGTGTAAATTCCAACAATGCCTACCAAGGCTAAAAAAAACAGGATAATAAAAATCTTATAGCTATGACGCTTTTTAACAAACAGACTATCAAAGTCCTCAGATGAATTATCTTTCATTTAGTATATATAAACTTTTGAACCAACTTCCAATGTATGGTATACCACATCTAAATCATCATCCAGTAGACGAATGCATCCATGGGTAACATTCTGCCCTATAAAACGCTTATAAATTGTTCCATGTATCATATAACCATCTCCAAGAACAAGTTTGAATGCACCAAGAGTACCTGATTCAAAACGTGATTTATCACCCGGGGGAGGTATCGGAAGCCCATCTTCAAGGAAGGCCCAGTCGGGTTTTGCCCAGACCGGATTTGGCTGTTTGCTCTGCACATGCAATACGCCTTTAGGAGTTTTGAAAATATATACTTTTTTACTGTTAACAAATGTAAGCTTTTCGTTTTTCCCTGTAGAACACTTGCCATCACGAATCAATTGAGTCCCCTTGTACAGGAAAAAATGATTGTCTGAGGTATTTACTATGATATAAGCACTTGTTGGAGTGTACTTATCCAATTTCGCCTGAAGTTTTTGTACTTCTTTATTAAGCGACTCTTTTTGCGCTTCTGCATTACCAGCATCAGCTTCTGCCTGACTTACATTAGGTAAGACAAGAGTAGACTCCTGAAGTGCCGGAATTGCATACAATATCATCGATGCAAGAAAAATGATTCCGACAAACAGAATAGTCAAATAAATCAAAATAGCACGAATCATAGATTTAGAATTATTAATACCTTTTTTATGCTTCAATCCTCAACTATTCAAACTATTAATATTGAAAAAAGTTTCATTTATTTTAAAAATCCGTTCCACCGGTAATCACTGAAAGAGGTTGCAGGGATCCGACAATGGTAACCCGGGTTCCGGGACCTACCAGGCGGCATAAATCATCAATATCATAATCCCTTAAACCCACACAACCACTCGTCCAGTCAAATCCTTTTCCTCCATTTCCATGAATCTCAATTAAATTCCCAATGCCAGCCCCTCGTGAAATCAGTCCCTTTTTCTTATTCAAGGCAAACATCCGTCGATCCTCGGCATTCGGATAATCAAGCATCAGGGCCTTATGGTAAGCTGAATTTCCGTGATCCTTTTCACTGCTAACATGATAGTTTCCTTCAGGAGTCGCTCTGTCGCCGTTTCTTTCCTTGTGAGCCATCCAGTTTGAGCCGAATTCTGCCTGAAAACTCCGAATAGCTTTTCCCGACTGATAAACATACAATATATGTGCCACTTTATCAACTAAAATCACTTTATTTCCACCCCGGGAAGCAGCGATCGCATCATTGGCAAGCCTGCTCCAATTCGGATAATCATCAAAGTAATCCCTAAGCATCTTGCTGGCTGCACTGTTGGCATGATTGGTATATATTTCAGCTTTTTTAAACAAAATATCAGCTTCATTGAGCTTTCCGTTGTCATGTGCAATTTTTGATTCGCTTAAAAACATTTTCGATTTATTATGCGCATCAAAAACTGATCTTGATATAGGAAGATTTTTAAAAAGCTTATTGTATAATTCAATCTTTTTGGCCAGATTAACAAATGCTGATTCAATATCCTTACTTAAACTACTGGATTTTTTTATCGACTCGTCTTCGGCTTCTTCGGCTTTCTTTTTTGCCTTTCCGGCAAAATTTATTGCCCTGCCATAATCACGGAAAAGTATAAATCTTCTGTTTTCCCTTGCCCAGTTAACCATTGCTGAATCATACATCCAGCTGGCTTCCTTAAACATCTTTTCAGAATAAATATTTGCTTCAGCCTCTTTGGCTCCGCTCAAAGCTTCACGTGCAAGTCGTAAATCATCAGTCGGCATTTTCCGTTGTGATACAATAATCACGCTAACGGTTATTGCAACAAAAACTGCTGACAATAATCCAATAATAATCCACCTGATTCTCTTTTGCTTACTTAATCCCATCATTTTTGTATTAAAAAAATACCCGGGGGGAAAGCCCCGGGTATTATAAATTACTAACTCTTAGAGAGTTATTATTTTTTTACAGCTTTCTTAGCTGCCTTAGGAGCAGGAGCTGCGCCTTTTTTAGCGATAGCTTCGTCTAATTCAGCTTTAATTGCAGTTGCTTTTTCTTTAGCAGCTTTAATTTTGCTGTCAGATCCAAGTAAGTCACCATTAGCAAGAAGAGCTTCAACTTCAGTTACAGTTGTTTCAGCTACAGCGTTGTCGCTTTTAATAGCTTCCAATGCTTCTTTACCTTCTTTACCTCTAGGAGCTTTTGCGATTAATGCTGTGTTTTCAGCAACTAATGCTTTTACTTCTCCGATCATAGTTGTAACTTCAGCTTTCAATTCAACTTTGCGAGCTTCAGTTTTAGCTTTTGCGTCAGTAGCCATGGTGTTTACTACAGCCAATAAATTTTTAGCTTTTGTGTAGTTAGGGAACCATTTTGCTTTAGCAACTTCTACTTTTTCATTAGCTGATTTCATTGAATCAACCATAGCCTGATAAGCTTCTGGTACATAAAGATCTGCACCAGCATCTTTTGTTGACTGAATAGCAGCAGTAGCTGCGTCGATTTCAGTTTGAGGAACTTTAGCACAACTGCTAAATAACACTGCAATACCCATTGCTGCAACAGCAATAATTAATTTACTTTTCATACTCAATTTTTAATTGTGGTTTTCTCTAAAAATTATTAACAACAAATATAACTAAAACTTTTATAATAAATTTCTATTTTTACGCTGTATTACAAATTTACTTTCAGGCAAATTTACCATTGTGACGAAGGTTTCCGGAGAAGTAACACATCTTTAAATTATTTTTTTGTTTTTTTTGTGAGTTTTATTATTTCCAACACCTCTAAATGCCTTTAAAAACCAAACATCGGGAAAAAACAGATGAAGAAATAGTTCATTCAATCATGGATTTAGGTAATCATGAATTGTTTGAAGTGCTTTATTCCAGATATTTCAAGAAAGTCAGAGATAAATGTTTCAGCTTTTTAAAGGATAGCAAACAGTCTGAAGAATTTGCCAATGATATTTTGACCAAAGCTTACGAAAAAATTCCCGGGTTCAAAGGAAACTCCTCCTTTTCTTCCTGGCTTTATTCGATTACTTATAACTATTGCATCGATTATTTAAGAGTCAAGAAGAAATTACATTACCCGGATTGGAACAGAAGCAATGAAATCCCTGAAATTATTGATGAGTCAGAAACCGATTTAGAAGCAGCAAGCTATGAGAACCTCCTTGTTATTCTCGAAGCGATACATCCCGAGGAAAAAGTGCTGCTGTTAATGAAATATCAGGATAACCTCCCCATTAAGCAAATTGCAAAAACATTGCGCATTAGTGAAGATGCCGTAAAGATGAGACTTAAAAGAGCCCGTACCCGGGTAATCTATATGTACAACCAGAAATTTACTGCAACTAATTAATTGTTTTTCAAAAACGTTACTATTTATCTGATTTACCGTCTATAGAAATGAAGACTGGAATCCGTCCTGAATTTTCCCGGGTTCATGTCTGAAAAACCACCCAACGCCAATTACTAGATTGAGTCACATGAAAAACATTTTAACTCAAATATTAAAATTCTCCAAAGTCTCTCTCCCGGCTAAAGTTAAAGCTTCATTTCTTGAAAGATTCGGAGATTCGATAAATGTTGAATGGCTCCATTTGGATGAATCGTACGAAGCCATTTTTTATCTGGAAGAAATTGAACATATTGCCCATTTCAACCCTGACGGAAAACTGATTAACCTGAAAAAAAATCTCCCTCTTTCCACCGCTCCCGGGCATATCATACAGAAAGCTGCACTGCATGGAGAATTAATGAATGTAATTGAAATCAGTGAAGATGAAATTGTCGGATATGAACTCATTGTGCGTGACCATGATCTGATTCGGTTTTCGGTCCTTTTAAATGAAAAAGGTGGATTAATCCAAAAAAGTAAGTTTTAAACCGAAATGAGGATTATAGGCAACGAATCAGTTCATCAACTTAAATATGTCTTCATTCCCAATCCAAATGCTTTGTCAACAATTTATTTTTCTTTTTCTGAACGTTTAATAAATCCACGGTATCATAACAAAAAAAAGTTAAAAACAGCAGTAAAAACGCGCATTCTCTATTGCACAACTAAGAAATTAAATACTATATTTGCAACCGAAAATTGAAACACGGTGGTTGTAGCTCAGCTGGTTAGAGCACTGGATTGTGGTTCCAGGGGTCGTGGGTTCAAATCCCATCATCCACCCATAATAAAACCCAACTATTTTATCTGTAAATAGTTGGGTTTCTCATTTGTTATTTAGAATCTTCATATGCCTTTGATTCTCTGAAAAAATTATTCACTTATTCCGGCAAACATTTTCAAAAAATATCTTTAAAATCAAAATTGGTCTGGAATGACAATCCACCCAGACCAATCCTTTATTTTTATTCAACACTATCCAGCGGATCGGAGATCTTTCCCGATCTTTTCTCAGCACGATAAGCTCCAATAATTAATAAAATAACCAAAACAATGGCAATATACAATGCATTGGGAATTGGTGGCGGATCGCCCTGACCGTATGAATGCATCCCTGAAAGGTAATAATTTACCCCGAAGAAGGTCATTAATACAGTGCTTACGCCTATCAGTGCAAGACTGCTAAGAGAGAATATACTTTTTAATCCCGGGACTTTCCTCAGATGAAGAATGATGGTATAAACCAGGACTGAAACCAATGCCCAGGTCTCTTTTGGATCCCAGCCCCAATACCTTCCCCACGATTCATTGGCCCAAACTCCTCCGATAAACGAGCCAATGGTTAGCATCAGCAAACCAATCATCAGTGCCATTTCAATGATATATGAAACCTCCAGAATCGTGAAGCTGATGTTTTTGTCGTTCTTTTTATTCCTTAAAATCATTAAAACCAGGTTCAGTGTTCCAAGAAGTGCTCCCATTAAAAGGAATCCATAGCTGGCAGTAATGACAGCCACATGAATAACCAGCCAGTACGATTTCAACACTGGAACAAGGTTGGTGATTTCAGGGTTCATCCAGTTCATACCGGCAACAAATAAAATGATAGATGCCAGAATAGTGGTTACTGCTAATGTTATAGGCGATCTTTTCATAAAAATGAAACCCGACAGACTCGTCGCCCAACCTACATAGATCATAGTTTCGTAACCATTACTCCAGGGTGCGTGACCCGAAATATACCATCTGATAATTAATCCGGCGGTATAAAGCATAAATGCCGCGAATATTAGAATGGCACCTCCGTTGATAAATTTCGAAAAACTGCCTGAAGGCTTGAAAATGAGCATAAAATGAATCACCAGCAAAACGAATCCCAGCAATATATAGATTTTGGCCAGCTTGCCAAAAATGTTCCAGTCATTATAAAGGATCTCCATTTTTATTTTCGAAGGCGAAGGCATAATATCTGAACCGTACGTCTTCTGGTATTTCTTGATATATCCCAGGTATTCAATAGGTTTTGACCAGTTTCCCGTTCCAACCGAAAGGTTATAGTCATTGTAAAACAAATTCAGGATGTTACCGGCGAAATCAGCTTCCTCTTTATTCAGAGCTGCAGGCAATGCGGTATGAGTCGTCCAGGTTTTGTTTGCATCATGTGGAATGGGAAAGATTTTAAGGAATTCACCATTGTAAATCTGGTAACAGATATTTACCCGTTCATCCACATTGATAATTTCTTTATCCAGCTTGTTACGCTGGGTTTGTTTCTTGTTATACGACTCCTGTACCCTGGCATTTAGCCTGTAATTTCCTGCCTGGTCAAACATCTGAATGAACGACACATAATCGCCCGAATATCCAAGTGATTTCATCAATTCTGAATTGCCAACCTTGATGAACGCGATATTTTTCCATTTGTCAGAATTAGCATTCATATCCAGAAAGACCTCCACTGCAGACATACCCTCCCATCGATCATTCTTCGATATTTTACGGAGCAGATCGGAGGCTAAGGTATTGACAGGTTCTATCCTCCCCTGGTGATCCTGAACCAACAATTCGCTGAACGATTCAAGCAGTGTTTCTTTTGAGTTCTGATTTCCAGCCGCAAATGCGGAAGGAGAATTCATACCTGACACGAATACAATCAATCCTATAACCAGAACCTTCATGGTTTTACGCATGGCCTGAAGTTTTGAGCTTAAACGGATAAGAGTTTGAAACCGGCTGTTCTTGCTGAAGATCGTAAAAATCATCCCCAAAGCCATCAGAAAATATCCCAGGTATGAAATTAAAGTACCCCAGTAATCCTGGTTTACTGACAAAACAGTTCCCTTCTCATCCTGATCAAACGACGACTGAAAGAATCGATATCCCTTGTATTTCAAAATATTGTTCATAAATATACGAAACGGGCGCACCACCGAGGCTGCCTTGTCTGTTAATGTAATTTCGCTGGCAAAGGATGAAGGGCTCTTCGATCCCGGATAGCGTTCGAGCTGAAAATCACGTAACAATATACTGAAAGGCAATTCACGCACGAATGGCCCGTAAGCGAGACTTACTTTTACACCGTTAATCGTACAGCTCACCGGTGGGAGAATCTGGCCTTCCCGGGTAAAAACATTTACCCGACGGATTTCGTTTCCTGAGGTAATTTTTGCTGTAAAGGCGTCCTCTTCTCCTGCATTACCTTTCGCTGGTAACTGGGCCAGTGAAAGCACTGCTGCAGGTAAATATTTTTGCATAACAAATCCGGCCTTTCCAATGGTATAAAAACTGGTTGGAACGACCGGGTGTTGAATCATTGGAAGAAGTTTTTCACTCCCCTGTCCCATCATACCGGTAACCGCAACGGTATCAGAACAAACCATGGTCAATTGATTGCCCGTTCTTGAAAAAACAACATTGGCCGTTCCGGCACCGGTTTCAAAGCCAAAAGTCAAAGAGGATTGGGATTTCTTTTCGTGCAGTTGAAGGACAATCTCCGACTGCGGTGTTGCCATATCACTGTACATCAGTGAAATGATCGGTGTGCCATTTCCATCAGGAACAATTGTTTCCGTAGCATTAGGGACAAATAACTCATTTTCAATGGAAACCTCTTTCCCATCCACCGTTAGCGTCTTGTGATAGCGATTGGATGTGTTTGGAGTGAATTTTGCCGCAGTCAGTGAAGTCACCTTACTGTTATTGGCTTCGGCCTGAACCTGAATATACATTGCACTGGAAACCACCTGATTGGTCGATTCGCCTTCACGGATATGCATACTTCCCTCGAACCCAAAATAACGTGTTACCCCTGCTCCGATAATGATAACGATAAATGCCAGGTGAAACATCAGGATCGCCCATTTCTTGCGGGTAACCAATTTATACCTCACTACACTTCCTGCGAGATTGATTATACCAACAAAAAGCAGCAATTCGAACCACCAGGCCTGGTAAATAAGCAACTGGGCCGTATCTGTGCCATAATCATTTTCAAGAAATGTGGCATAGGCAATCGAGATGGCAAACATCATCAAAAGCAAAACAGAGAAAAACATCGAGAAAAAGAAGGCAAATAGTTTCTTCATGATTAAACATTCAATCGGTTTAATAAAATAATTTCATCCAGTGAAAAGTTGTCAGATAGGTCATATATTAAAAAAAACTCCTTTGTTTTAAAGTTAAAACAAAGGAATTTTCAATACTAATTAAAACAGAAATTTATTTTTTTGTAGGATCGTTATGTGCAATTTTAGCTGCGTATTCTTTGAAATTGAATCCTTTAAAATTAGGACTTTCTGCATTGTGACATTTCTTACATACTTTTTCGTCGGGCATAATCAAACCTTTTGCCATAGCAGCCTTTTGATCTTTCATCACTGTAGCTACTTTATACAGACTTCCTGCTCCGTGACATGATTCGCATGAAACGCCTTCTTCAACGGTAATGGAAGCAACCAGACTCTGGTCAGCACCAGCAGCAGTTGAGTGGCATTTCAAACACTTTGGGTTCTTTAAATCAGCACCTTTCAGCGATGCCATGGCTTTGGCATGAGGACTGGCCAGCCATTTATTATACTGTTCGCCCTTTTCTGCCTTATTATGGCACATTTTACATTTAGCTGCCCCGATATACTGGGCATTCTGTGCATTTACAACCGAACTGAAGATGATGAACAGTCCAAGTATAAAAGATAATTTTTTTAAATTCATGACCATCAATATTTAAAGATTAATAAAAAAGAAATTCAAACAAAAACTATTTCATTATTTACAAACATCATGCCTGTCTTGAAATAAATTCAAACATAAAGTTGCACATTTTATCCCATTTCTCAAAAGATTAATTTGCTTAATTTCAAATAAGCTGCAAAAAATCCAATTAATACAACTGTGCATGGCACGACGAGCACAATTCGGTCTTCTCTGCTCCATCCACATCAGTCGGATGCTTAAACTCAAGCGGCGCTAAATCCTTTGAATATTCCATATTCACGGGTGAACCCTGGGCCAGAATGGTGTGACATAAATTACAGTCCTTCGAAATAACCTTTCCCTTATCTGTAGCGTGCTTGTCATTATGACATCGGAAACAACCATCGGATTCCATATGTCCCACATTGTTAGGATAGGACTTCCAGCTTGCATTCATGTATGGAAAAATATTTTTCGAATACCCATTTTGTATTTCGACAATCGCAGCTTCAATATCCGATTTCCTTTCGGTGACCAGATTAGGATATTTCGTCTGATAGAAATCGCTGACCTGACTTCGAATGGCCATAAAAGCGCTGTCCTTCGTGCGGTAAACCTTATATAAAACCTTCATGGAGATTTGCTTGATTTCGGGCAAACTTGTTGCGATTTTACCTTCACTTAATGATTTGTCGACAAAATTCTGAGGCGTCCGATAGTTATGGGCAGGCCGGTTATGACAATCCAGACAATCCATCACCCGTATTTCAAGCGAATCAAGCTTTGCCTGGCTAAGTTTGTTTTCACTATCAGTAAACACTTCGGTGACCCCTGTTTTTGTATTGGTATATCTCACCCAAGGAATAACCTGGCGATTGGCTGAAGTCGTTTTATATTCAATCTTCACATCAGGACTAATATGTTGATGAATTCCCTTCTCGAAACCGGAGGCAGTCATCTTTGAACTGGTCTTCATTTGAAGGTTGATTATCTCTTCGGTATTTGTCTGGTCGGCAAGGAAGGTTTCCTTGATTTTCAATTTGCGGTCATAGAATTTTTCAGGCCAGTGACATTGTTCACAGGTTTCCCTGGCAGGACGCAAGTTGGCAATTGGAGTTGGGATAGGTGTTGGGAATTTCTTTGCAAGAACCGAATAAACCTGGTACATTCCCGACATTTTACTTTTCACATACCAGCTTGCTCCCGATCCCACATGACATTCGACGCAGGCAACCCTTTCGTGTGACGATCCCTGGTATGTAGTATATTCAGGCTCCATGACGTTATGACAAAGTTTACCGCAGAATTCAACCGACTCTGTGATATGAAAAGCTTCATAGCTGCCAACAGACGAAATGATGATCAGAAAAATGGTTCCAAAAACAAAAATCATCGAAGCGTTACGCGTGGCAACATTATTGAAATTCAATACCGGCCAATTAAGTTTCTCACCGGCTTCTTCTGCACGTTTGGCCCTCCGGCTGTTTAATCGCATCCCAATCGGGATCATTAACAATCCGGCAATCATTATGGCCGGCAAAACCATGTAAATGAACAGACCTATATACGAACCTCCGAAATTAAAAACCGAATTTAAAATCATCAGTGAGAGGATAGTTGCCAGGTTGAACACTGCCAGCACTGCCCCTATTATTGAAATATAATTTTTTATTGAAGAAGGAAGTTTCATATTTAACTTATTTAGACCATTCGTCTTTTATTGCCCGTGCAAGTTTGTTAAAAGTAAGGAATAATTCAATAATATTGACAAGTGTCAAGTCTTCGGATTATCGTATTAATTTTCAAAATGTTATGGCATCGGAAAGAACTGATTTTCAGATTTATTAACACAACTGATTTTGATTATTAATAATTCGGAAGTGAATTAATGTTTTTTATATCCTCAAAAATTCAATTCCGATATAAAAACAGCTACAAATTATTCCGTTGTAAGTGATTGTTCTGAAGTCGTATTATCAAGTCAATGAACTCCATTTTGTAATCCAATCATTTAATTCGTAAATTTAATCCTCATTAAGCTGGAATCAGGTCCGTCAATCCTTATTTTCTGAATTCGGGTTAAGCATATTTTCTGTTCTCATTCCCGCATCAGGAATATTCCAGCCCCCTATCAACCTGCCACCTGCTCCCCATCATTTGATGACTATTTGAACTATATCTGTACTAAATTCTGGATTTTACTATAGATATAGTACAGATATCGGTCAGATCATAGGGAGCAGGTAGCAGGCTGATGGGGCGCTATTTCCGATTTGAGACAAAAGTAAAAAGGCAAACCCGCCATCAGGATACTTTGGTAGCCTCGGGCTGGATTGCCTTTTCTATTAAAAATTAACCCCTACTCTTTAACTGAAATGCTTGCTTCAGGTTAAAACTTCAGATTATTCGCCACGTATTGGTCACATTCATTGTCAAATCACAGATTAATGGAATAACAGTGAATAGATGATGAAAATAACCTGGATAATTCCGGTGAACAGGAAGATATAGCCAAATAACTTTACGAAGCGCATTTGTTTCTTCGAGAAATCTTTCTTTACAACAACGCTTTCAAGCATTCCTGTTTTCTCCAGATCCTCGTATTCCCTTGGCCGGTCGGCTTTGTATTCGTCAAGCAAAACATGGCCGGTAAATACAACTGTATCCATAGGGAAGGACTCAGGGCGAAGGTGAGTATTAAAGAAATGGATGGTGAAAATGAACCCAACCGCTAACAGGGCTTCATCACTATGGATGATCTGGGCAACATTAATTACCCAACCAGGCAATAAATTGGTAAAGAAAACAGGGAACCATAAGATCAGACCGGTTGAACCGATAACTACAACCCCCCAGAATACAGCCATGTAATCGAACTTTTCCCAATAAGTCCAACGACCATATTGAGGGCGTGGTCCCTTGCCAACAAACCATTTTACCGAGGCCCAAAAATCCTTCAGATCCTGCATGTTAAACATGAGGGTATTGTATCCAAAGATGAAACCAGACAAGTTTTGTTTTTTGCTGATTTTCATTTTCACCAATGAGAAGACATGATAACTAAAATACCCGAAAGTGATTACGGCAGCGAAACGGTGAATAACTCCGGCATTGTGAGCTCCGCCCAGCAGCATTACAAATATTTTGGCCCATCCCATATAGGCAAACTTCAGCAACATCCCGGTAAAGGCAAGTGACAGGAAGCTGACGATTACAAAGATATGGGTGATGCGCTGGCTCTTAGTGAATCGGCGGATATAGATTTTATCACCGGGTTCCTCCACATGTACCTTCTTCTTGCGCATGGCATCAATCGACCGTGGTAACCACAAAAGGGTGTGAAGACCAAAGAAGATAAATACACTTACCAGTAAGCTGGTCATGGCCCAGAAGGTATAATACAGCCATGGGAATTTACTCTTATTCGAATGGGTGGCATGGGTTAAATAGCCTGTAAATTTCTCATTGGCATCGGCATGGCATTTCTGGCATGTAGCTACAATATTACTTGGATTTATAGACGATTTTGGATTACGTCTGTTATAAATGCTGTGGGCACCGTGGCAATCCGAACAACGGGCCGCCTGCAAATATCCAAGCTGATAGACTTTACCGTGATAGGTTTCAAGGTAAGTTTCGGCCAGTTTCGAATGACACTTACCGCATTGTATGGTAATCTCGGACATAAATTTGTCCTGATGCACTTCCGACATGTTATGTGCGGTGTGGCAGGTGGCACAGGTCGGGTATTTCAATTCGCTGGTACTGTCACGATAAGCGTGGTCGCTGGCAATATACTGGTTGTAAATACCTTTGTGACAATTTCCACAGGTAGCACCAATGTTTTTAGAATTTACTGACGACCTCGGGTCAGAAGCTCTCAGCATAAAATGCGTGGTATGGCAATCGGTACAAACGGCAACAGAAAGCAATCCCTTTTCAGCCAGACTCCGTCCATGCACACTGGTTGAATAATCGTTGAAGGCATCTATTTCATGAAGGTTTGTTCCCTCAACAGCCTTTCCTCCCTTCCGGTGACACTGGCCACAAAGTTTAGGAATGGATGACCGGTAGGTTGAAGAACTTTCGTCGGTCTTTGGTTTGACCAGATGGGTTCCGTGGCAATCGGTACAATATGGGGCATTCGGCTTTTTATTGAAATAGGCCTGCCCGTGTCCACTGGCAAAATAGATATCCGATTCAGCGGCATGACAAGCAGAACAGTCCACCTTTCCTGCCGTTTCACATGGCCGTGCCAGATGAATAGTTACATCTGAGTGGCATTTCACACAGGTGATATTTTTGTGGGTCGAAATGGCCAGATCGCCAACTTCAACTTTTAAGGAAATGATCTTACCGTTGACAGTTTTGTGTGTATCAGCCTTGTCGTGGCATTTCAGACAGGTATTGTCAGAAATGGTTGAGATCAGATTCTTTAATTCAACTTTATGAGGGGGATGACAAGAGGTACAGGCGGGGATTGCTCCCGGTTTCTTCTCCCAAAGCTCCTTATTGATCACCTTTGTATGAACATCCTCGATACGGGCATGGCACTGCATACAGGTTGCAGCAATGTTATTGGGCGAAATGCTCGACGATACATTGGTATGTGGTAAAATCAGATGGTTCCCATGGCAGTTGTTACAGGTGGCTGAAACAATCAAACCCTTTTTGTATAAGCCCTGGCCATGAATACCCTCGCTGTAATTTTCAAGAATATTGTGCTCCGAAATGTTGTAATTCTTTGCAACCGGCGCTCCCTCCTTATGACATGAGCCACACAAGACGGGAATATTCATTTTATAGGTTCGCGACTTTGGATCGGCAGTCTTCAGAATTTCATGCGTACCATGGCATTCCTTACACGTGGGGGCCAACTTTTCGCCATTAAGAAAAGCCTGTCCATGCACGCCCCTGAAATATTTGTCTTTTGCATCGGCATGACATGATCCGCAATCGACCGGTTTTAAAGATTCGGGATGAGGAAAATCGGCTACAGCAGCATCCTTGTGACAAGAGGCACAAGTTACACTCTTGTGAACCGAGTGATCGAGCGCATTGGCTGGAATATACCGGGATATCTTTTTCCCGGGTTTGGCTGAAACCAATCCTGCATCATCGTGACAGGCAAGACAATCGTCATTCGTTTGGGCCGACAAATTTGAAATTCCCAGGTACATCATCATGACCAGCAGGATGAACACCTGGGGATTCAATCTTTTAAACATGGTGTTTATCATACGAAATTTACTTTCCTTAAATCCTGAAATCCATATTTTCAGGGTTATCATTAACCTGCCAGCAAAATAAGACTTAAAGTATCCTTCCATAATTTCTCCTGTTTTGTATAAGTCTATTATATCAGCTCAAAAATCACAATAGGATTCTTAATGTATTTGATGCCATCCGGTGATAATGCTTTTAAAATTTTCAAGAGGAGATTTCCCGATTGAGGCAATATAGAGATGAATCATTAAGAATATCGAAATAAAGAATCCCATTGCAGAATGAACAACTGCTGTAACGAATACACCGCTAAAAGCATATACTTTATCGAGAATGATTTCAGGAAATAAAAGTGCAATGCCGGATACGATTACAACCGGAACAGCCATATACATAACCATTACATAAGCATATTTTTGTAGCGGATTGAATTTTCTTTTTTCTGAAATTGGATACGGAGGCTTCATTCCGTGAAACATTCCCCACGCATAATAGATAGCCTGTTGAATAGGCCTTTTAAAAAATCCACGGGGTTTTATTCTATAGAATTTACCGTTTGGGGTAACCACGTTTCCAATGAAATAAATAAAATAACTTAGGGTTACCAGGGTTCCTGCAATATTGTGAAGCTTAACTATAGTATTGAATCCAAGAACATGCGAGGATGTTATACTGGATTGCATGGAAATACCTGTAATGATTAAGGTGATAATGCCTAAAGCATTAATTCCGTGCCAGATTCTCAACCAGACGGGATAAAAATATAGTTTTTCAGTTGTAGCCATTTTATTTCTTTTTTAAGATTCTGAAAATACCATGTATTAAAATACCTGCCAATGCAAGAATGAAAATCAGAATGCTTGCTAATTTCAGAAATGGACTTTGATGTGAACCAATGATATAAGATTCGTTAGCCAATACTGTATTTAAAGTGCCATTCTGAGAACGTTTCTGTAGATTCTGATATTTGTACAAGGAAGCTTTTAACCGTGAGTTAGCTGAGTGACATTCGACACATTTTTTCAAAGCCTTATCTTTAGGCAATATATTGTGTGAGACCATGAGACTATCAGCCACTTCAGTGTGACATTCGATACATCTGACATGGGCAAAATGAAGTTCCTGATTTGGTAACCACTCATGAACCTGTATCAATTTTGGATTATCATGCCCCGATACCATTTTATATTTCTTCATGTCGTTGTGGCACGAAAGGCACATCTTGTTGCTGTAATCGACAATTTCGAGTACATCGCTGCTGGTACGGGCTGTGGCTTTATATGTATGTTGGCTGTGACATTTTGTACAGGTAAAATTTTCACCGTAAACTTTGTAATGAACACTTTTCTTAAATTCTTCATCAATCCTTTCAAAATGATAAGTTGCAAATGAAGCATCGCCTCCATGACAATCGAGACAGGTACTTAAAGGCTGAAGCTTAAGATTGGAACCGTGTGGATAAGTACTATATTCGGAGGAATGACAATCAGTACAATCGAAAGATTTGTGCACTCCATTGGTCAAAGCAATCGTATCAATAATAAAATAGGGATTCATTAATCGCTTTTCTATCTTATTTTTAACCGTGTTCTGAAAAGAATACGACTGATTGGAATGACATTTTAGACATTGGTGATGCTGAGCATTCTTGTACGATTGTGCCTGAATAGATGCAGAAGTACAAAATAGATATATAGAAATTAAAATAACCGAAGTATATTTCATGAGTAAAATTGATATTTAAAGCTGAATTTACCTCAGGCATTTTCATTCCTGTGTAAATTTCAAAAATCACTTTCAGAAAGAGAAGTAATCAAATATTTTAACAATAAATAATTAAAGCTTTCGGGCGTTAGTAAAAAATGGTAATATCCTCAGATAAGGAATATTACCATTTTATTAAAATTTATTTTAAAAATTCCTTAGTATTAAAATGCCCAAAGTCTTGTGATAACAAATCCAATTGACAAACCTTTATTTTGCCAGTCGTTTTGGTTAAACATGATATTGTCCTGTGGTAACAACGAACTGCTTGAACCCATATAAATCTGGAAAGCATGTGTGCCGGTTGAAACTTCGTAACCCAAAGCCAAATTGGTTTTTGGAGGATTGGTCCAGGTCAATTGTTCAGAAATTTGTTTGATTTTCAATGGCTGGTCATAATTAAAGATAATCGATCCCTGAGGGGTAACTTTTATCCTTCCGTTTACATGAACACCAACTTTATCGTGGTCAAATTTCATTCCTACTAAATTATAGTGTGTAAAGCTTACACCTGCCTGAAGAGAAAATTCTTTACAAAATTTTCGTCCAATAATCAATTCTGAAAAATAGCTTAACCTGTCAGAAAATGCAATTTTGTGAGGCAAGCCATCATGGAAAGCAATCTGTACTTCTTCAGTTTCATATGAACTTAAAGGTCGGCCATCAAGGGCGACATTACCGTACAATGCAACAGAAAGCGGCATTGAATTTTTGCGGGTTTGCTGCAATAAAGTCCATTTGGCATTCAGATCAGTAACATTCTTTTCACCATTCATCCCTTTTTTAGTCAGGCCAGCACCAATCTGTAGATTCTTGGCAATAACATAATCAAGGGCTAATCTGATGTTTGCAGATCCATAAACACCCCACATATCGGTACTTCCATTATCGATGGTTCCGAATTTGTGTTGAATACCAAACTCAAGGGTTTTTTTTGCAGGAATTACCGTGGTTTGGGCATCGATCAGATAACCACTTTCAAAAGCGCCAGTAACTGGATAGTCTTTTTCTTTAGCACCGGTTTTTTCAGTTGCTTCGTTCTGTGCAAAAGAAATAGTCGTTATTAGGGAAAAAAGAATTATAAATAAAATATTTTTTTTCATTTCAGCGAATATTAAATGTTTGCACTAATTGTTTTTAGCTCCTTCTTTAATCCAGGCAAGAATTAATGCAGCTTGTGTAGCAGTGGTCTTGGCATAATGATTGCCCGAAGATGCATTAACATAAAGCTTGCTACTTTCTGGACTAGCCGTATTGACGTATTGAGGTACAATTTGCGAATAGACTGTAGCAGGATTTGATAAATCGGGAGATCCTAATCCACCTGGCTTGTGACATTGCGTACATTTATCGCCAGCTGAAAAAATCGGCACAATTTGAGTGGCAAAGCTGATAGGCACACCTCCGGTATCGATTACAGGAACTTCAACCGGAATTACGAAATCATATTTACATCCTGTGAAAAACAAAGAAAACAAAGCTAAAATAAGGAATATGTTACGTCTTTTCATTGTATTCATATTTAAATAGTTAATATAAAAAAAGACTTCAATTCTTTAAAAAAGAAGTCTTTTTTTATCCGTTTACAAGATCACCTTATTTAAGTGCTGCAATTGAATTCAGCAACAAAGCTCTTACATATGGAGGATTGTGTACCCCTTCGCTTCTGTCGTCCATAAGACCAAAATAATTGTAAGCAGCCTGTGCCTGAACCATAGGGAACGTTTTAGAAATTGCTGAGTAAGTAATGATGGTAGGATCAATGGCATCTGGAGTAGCCTTTACAAGTCCTTTTGCAACCAAAAGATCACGCAATTGTACAAGATCAGCGGCAATTTCGGTTTGAACACCATTGTGGTCATAATTGGTATCGGTAGCTTTATGACATGTATTACATGCTGCAAGACTAGGAATCAGTGAGTGACCTCCCTGGTTTTTGGTGAAAGGAGCCATATGACATCCTGTACATGCACCTACAACGTGTGTTGAAGAACCTTTAGCAGGATAAGCAACTGTGCCAGGTATTTCAGCAAAACCAACACCGGCTACGATATTTCCCTGAGGACCATGATGAGGCCCAATCCTGGTAGAAACTGCAAATGTTGTACCCGGTTTTGCCTTGTTAGGTTCAGCAGTTCTGGCCTGGTGACAATTCACACATAAGTTACTGTTGTTTTTGAAATCAAATGAATAGGTTGCATCCTGATTGGATACGACTGGTTTTGCATCAAAACGTAAAGCATAATCACCTGCTTCAAATGTTTTGTGAAGACCATGGCAAGTTGAACATTCCCATGCGCTTGGTTTATTAACTGTACCTGCAGCACCCAGAGTTGCATATTCGATAAATCCCTCGGATGAGTGGCAACGATCGCAGGATGGATTTCCACCTTCAGATTCAACTGCAACAGCACCCAAGCTGTGTTCTGACATGTAGAATTCAGATTTCTTCTGATCCATCGATGTACCTGCATGACATGCTAGACAGGTTACTGTTCCGGCTGCACCGTCTTGTCCGTTGGTTCCGTTAGTTCCATTAGTACCAGCGAGACCCTGAGGACCTTCTTTTACGCAGGAGGGAGCAATGCACATGATTACAAATGCAAAGAGCAAAAGCCGTGAGAAATTTCTAAGTTTCATAAAATGAGTAAGTTAAGATTATTATTAATATCCACACATTACACAATATGTGAATGGTTTAACACGTGGCTAAAATATAAACCTTACCTGACTAATTTAGACTCGAACAAATGATGTTTACAGGTATTTGAACTGATTAAATGCAGAGTATTTATTGATATATGTCAATTATAAAGATAAAAAAATTTATCCTTTTCTGCTAATCAAAGTAAGTGCCTCTTCATCAAGAACATGAATATTTCCGCCATCCACAGCAATAATACCTGATGATTTAAACTCTTTCAAAATACGAATAAAACTTTCCATGGTCATACCGGTCATATCAGCCAATTCCTGTCGGGAAAGACGCGTATCGAACGGATTACAAAGAAATATTTCATTCATCAGATAGAGTAACAAATCAGCCACCCTGCCAGGCATATATTTCTGAGTAATCCCAACCAGGTTATTGAGCATTTGAATATTCTGGCGATTATTCAATTTTAACAGTTCAAAAGCAAACTGACTGTTTGTTGATACCAATTCATAGATCTTATCCGAATCGATAAAACAACATTCAACCTCGGTAACAGCTTGTACCGTGAAATGCCTGATTTCATCAATAAATATGCCTCCACCTGTTAATATGGAATGTGTGGCTACTAAACGTAATATCAGTTTCTTGTCACCATCTCCTTCTGCAATGATTTTGGCTAAACCACGTTTCACACAAACCACATGACTTGCAGAAGTATTTTGTTTCAAAATAGTTTCACCAGCATTGAAATGGACATGCCTTTTTTCTTTCACCATCAATTCCAGTTCTGCAGTGGTGAGGCAATTAAAAATATTATCCTCGCCATCATCAAAACAACGCGCACAGCATCTATCCTTACATTTAGTACATGCTTCATCAATTCTTCTCGGTTCCATAATTTAAATTTTACCAGGATACTTACTGGTAGTAATGAATCTGCGTTTTTTATCTCAAAAACCAATCAATATTTAAAGTGGTTTAAGATACGTAATCTATTTAAATATGCAAATGACTACATATTTGATAACAAACACTATTAACTTTCTAAAAAGCTCGAAAATTAAGAATATTTCAGGTTAGTTGTTTAAAAAAGTGACATACAATTTTGCTCTGATTGATGACAACAATCAGCACAAATATCATTTGAGCATAATAAAAACTGACAACGGATTATTCAATTTGCACACTATATCCAATCATTAGCAAACAATTGTCGATCATTTTCAAATAAAAAAAATCCTGCAGATCAATTAACCTCAGGATTTTTAACAGGTTTCATTATTTTGTTTGTGGAGCTGGCGGGAATCGAACCCGCGTCCAAACGAGGAAGCAATATGCTTTCTACATGTTTATCCCCAGACTTGATTTTCGAGTAAAAGCTGGATCAGGGCCACCGACTTTTACCTTATCTTCTTAATTTTGCAGAAGTTCCGAAGCATCACTTCCACTATCCCCGATTTATTTGCACCGCCTGATCGGGCCGCTTCAGGGAAGTAGCACCCGGACGATGTCTCGTTCCAGTATCTAATACCGGAATAAAGTATAACCTACTTAGTTCGGTTACGCAGCAAGAGCGTAGTTGTTTTCGCCAATTGAATTGTGAACGCCGAGTTTTACGGGCTGTGCGATCAAGGCCCTACATGCTTACATACCTCTTCTACCCGCTGTCAAAACCAGTCAGCCCCGATATTAAGGACAACAAAAATACGAAATTTCAGTCGATTTCTGATCTTTTTATCCTTTAAATTCAGTTAATTCGTTGCAGTGTTATATATCACAAGTGTTAATCCTGACCTTAAAATTGTATTCCCCACAAGAATTCAAGTGATGCCGTTCTATTTTTGTAACAGAAGATCATCAAATTCCAAAAAGCATAAATTGTTCTTTTGGTTGAATCTGTTAAAGTCGGACTACTTTGTATTCGAAAGCAATGGATTTACATAGCCTATTTTTTGATTTGTCTCAAAATCATATAAGGTTAATATCCGTAATTTATAAAAAGCTTCCCAGTATGATTGCATTGAATAGATGTAATCCCGTTTGGCATTATCACGTTCCGAAAGGGCAATATTCAAATCGGTAATTGTAGTCTCACCGTTTTGAAATTGTTTTAATGCAATCAGGTAACCGTTTGAAGCTACTTTGTCGGCCTCCTTGGCAGTGATCAACTGATCTTTCAACAGACTAAACTGTTCGACCTGTACCACCACACTTCGTTCAAAATCGGTACGATCCTTCTCCACCTCGTATATGACCAGATCCCTTCTGGATTCAGCCAGTTTAACTGCTGAAGCCGATGCTCCCCAATCCAGAATTGGAATACTTAAATTAAGGCCTAAGTATTGTTGCAGTGGTGCATCTTTATAAATTCCAGGTAAGTCATTTGCCCTGTTTGCCAATCCATATGACCCTTGCAGTGTAGCGCTTAATCCGGTACTACGTTTAGCGCTCACCAAATTACGGTCTGCTTCAATCAGCCTGCGTTTGTATGCAGAACCTTCTTTTCGGTTTGCATTGGCTTCTTCCAATGCTTTTTTGGAATCTATTTCAAATAGTGTAATATTCAATGGCATTTGCAAATCAATTTTCCGATCAAGCGGCAGACCTATGTATGACTTTAGTTCAAAATCGGCGTTCTTCATATCCATCCTTGCCCTGTTTAAAGCTTTCGTTGCATTCAGAACAGCCAATTCATTACGTGCATAATTATTTTCCGAAATAGTACCAATATCTTTCTTGGTTTGAGCAATCTTCAGGTTGATCGTACTATTTTTAAGGTTACTTTCGGCCAGGTTGTAATTGGTTTGTACCAATAAATATCTAAAAAACCGATACACCGAAGTCAACGAAATCGATTCGATCGTTTCAATGTAGCTCCTCTGTGCTTCATCATACACCAGGGGTTCGGTTTTTTTCTGCCATTTCAGCCAGTTGATGGCAAAAATTGGTTGATAAAAACTAAATGAAAGTGGACTACCATTATACAGTGTTGAATGTTGAATTTTATCTTCAAACCTCGTTGCCGAAGTGGAGGCAGAAATATAGGTGCCTGTCAAAGCAATTGATTGAGCCAATGATAATCTGGCAGAAGTATTTAAACTATGAACTTTCAGAAAATCGGTACTTCCATCGTTTTGACCTACCGCTTCAATGGAATTAATAAAAGTAGGTAATTCGCCAGACAATACCAGCTTAGGCATGTTTGAAGTCTTAAAATTTTTGTACCGCCAGTAATAATTTACATTGGTGTTTTGGGCATATTTCACATCCGAGGACTGTTCAATTGCTAGTGAAACAACATCATGAAGATTAAGACTGTATTTAATAGTATCCTGTGCCTGGATATTCAGGAAAGAAATCATAAATAAACAAACGATTATTGCCGAAATATTCCAATTTTTACTATATCGTTTCATCTATTTTTGCTTCTCCTTATTTTTTAAGTTCCATGAATAAGGAGAGTCGGTCAGGATCACCTTTTCGCCTTCATTTAATCCTGATATTACTTCCTGATATTCTTTACCCTTAATGCCAAAAATTACATTTCTTGAGACTATTTTACCTGAGTCCAGAATATAAACCGTTTGTTGTGCATTGGCTTTAAAATTATTATTGGCCGATATACGAAGTACATTATTCTTTAATGACTTCATAACCAATATTTTAATAGTCTGATTTGGTATCAGTTTAGGATTATTGCTATTCTCCAGATGCACATTGAACTGAATTTTATTTTCCGCGACAGATGGCGTTACATTCCCAATTGTTCCGGCAAGTTGTTCATTTTCCGACAGAACAATTACCGGATTACCTGTTTTTACCTGTTCCGAAAGTTTTTCGTCGATTAGTCCCCTGATTTTAAAGGTGGTGAGATCAGACATTGAAATCAGCATTTTATCATTTCCAACCTTCTCCCCTTCCTTTCCTGAAACGGAAAGGATAATACCATCAGAGGGTGCTTTGATATCCAATTTGCCAAGAATTGCAATTTTTTCTGCAAGTTGCTTCTTCTGTATTTCGATTTGAAGATCCAGCCCGGTTTCTTCCGTTTTCATCTGTTTAATACGAATGGCATTCTTTTTCTGAATCACATCAAGATCTTTTTCCGCCAACACCAGGTTTTGTTTGGTTTCATCAATTTTTGCAGACGAAATACCACCAACGCTGAGCAATTGTTCTTCATCGGCCAGCTGTGCCTTAATTGAGGTGATTCTAAGTCTTTTCACCTCCACATTGTAATCCAGATCGATCCGTGCCATCTGCCCTTCCAGCTTTGAACGTTCGAGTGAGTTGGATTTTACTTCCAGCTGATCTGAAATTTGATCGATTTCTGCACGGGTAGGTTCCGGATCAAGTTCAATAATTACATCTCCCTTTTTCACACGGCTACCCGGTTCATTTCTTATCTTTCGGATTATACTGGTAAGAGGACTGAGCAATATGACCTCATTTTCCGGTTCAACTACTCCGCTGGCATCCAAAGGAATAACTACCTTACCCCGATCTACAACAGAAGTCTGATAGCTTTTGGGATCAGCAGTCATGAATGAAGGAATTGCTGATTTGTGGGATAAAACGAATAGAAATAATATTGCAGACAATATTGAAACTGCAATTAAGAGTCCCTTCTTGTTACTCATACCAGGTTATTTTGGTTGGTTTAGGTCAATTATTAGCTTAGTAAACTGAAATTCAACAATATATACTTTAGGCTAATGAATTTCAAAAATAGTTCTTTATTTTTGAAATCGAACGTTGACTTGTTAAAAATAGTTAATGAATTATATATTCTTATGAATACAGTTAGCCTATTTCAGGATAAGACACACTGTTAAAGTAGAATTAAGGAGAAGCATAGAAAGTATAGGAATTGGAGGAAGTTGTCAAATGCATTCATCTAAAAAAAAGACCAATGACCTTTACCAATTCCATAGATAAAATACAGTATACCTATATTTTAAGTACAAAATATCAAATCTTTGTA
>Ga0302292_1000701_pt1 | contig 22940 bp, 19 predicted proteins | sample III_Fen_N2_1_FD_194553 | JGI IMG/M metagenome (GOLD analysis project Ga0302292, IMG submission 194553) | Peat permafrost microbial communities from Stordalen Mire near Abisko, Sweden - III_Fen_N2_1 | ecosystem: Environmental > Terrestrial > Soil > Wetlands > Permafrost | place: Sweden: Abisko...
AATCTTGGTATAAAACATTTATAAAATATGCTAATATATAAATATATAAAAAGTAATATTTAAAAATGACAACAATTATAGATGGGCGAAAATTGAGAAAAGAAATATTAGAAGAAATAAAGAAAGATATAGCTTTGTTATCATTTCAGCCTGTTTTTTGTGATGTGCTTGTAGGAGACAATCCTGTATCTCTTCAGTATGTAAATATGAAAAAAAAAATGGCAGAAGATTTAGGAATTCGTTTCCATGAAGCTTTCTTCCCTATTGATATATCAACCGAAAACTTAGTAAAAGAAATCCAAAAAATAAATCAAATAGAAAATATGTGTGGAGTTATCGTTCAACTTCCATTACCCGAAACTTTAGATCAAGAAAAAGTATTAGATGCTGTAGATTCTCATTTAGATGTAGATTGTCTAAGTATTACGACAAGTGATAAATTCTATAGTGGAGATTTATTCCTAGGCTTCCCTACGGCTCTTGCTTGTATATCACTTTTAGATTCTCTTAATTTGGATCTCACAAATAAAAAAATAGTAGTTATGGGTCAAGGCAAGCTTGTAGGTAAGCCTGTCTCTGCACTTCTAAACTTTCGAAACTTAAATGTGGAAATAGTTAGAAGTAAAACAGAAAATAAAGAAAAGATTTTGAAAGAAGCCGATATTGTAATATCTGGAATGGGTAAAGGTAAATATATAAAAGGAGATATGATAAAAGAGGGTGCAGTCTTGATAGATGCAGGTTCTTCAGAATCAAATTCTGGAATTATTGGTGATGTAGACTTAGAATCCGTAGAGGGAATTGCAAGTTTTGTCTCCCCTGTGCCAGGCGGAGTAGGACCGATGACCGTCGCTATGCTTTTCAAGAACGTTCTAAAAGTAGCAAAAAATATAACCTAGGAGAGTCAAATAAAAATCTTCTTAAAAAGGTCCAGATAATTTCTTGCTAGAAATTTCTTCATTGCTCGGCCCGTCGGCCTTGCGCACGCCCTTTTTAAGAAAATTTTTATTTTATTCTCCTGCAATTTTACTTGCGAGACCTATATAAGTGAGAGGACTGAACTTTTTAAGTTCTAGTTTAATTTTTGAATTTACTTTCAAATTATCTATAAAAAGAGAAAAATCTTCCATTGTGATTTTTTTACCACGAGTAAGCTCTTTCAATGCTTCATAAGGAATAGGATAATTCTCACGACGCAAGACTGTCTGAATAGCTTCCGCAATAATTTCTGGATGAACCAACAAATCCTCTTTTATTTTATTTTCATTAACTTCAATTTTGCTAAGTCCTTTTAGGAGTGATATATAAGCAAGATATGAATGACCGAAAGCTGTCCCAAAAGCACGTTCTACTGTAGAATCCGAAAGATCACGTTGTAATCGTGAGACTGGTAACTTACGAGCAAAAAATTCAAACAAAGCATTGGCTATTCCTAGATTCCCTTCACTATTTTCAAAATCAATAGGATTAACTTTGTGAGGCATTGTTGATGAACCGACTTCACCAATTTTAGTCTTCTGAGTGACCCAATTATCAGAAATATATCGCCACATATCTTGGTTGAAATCCAATAAAATTGTATTTATTCTTTTTAAAGAATCGAAAATCTCAACATAACTATCATGACATTCTATCTGAGTAGTTACTAAATTAGCAATAAGCTTTTGTGAATATCCTTGATTAAAACCTTCTATAAACTTTTTGCTAAAATCTCTCCAATTTACATTTGGGTAAGCAGACATATGAGCATTCCAGTTCCCTGTCGCTCCATTTAATTTTGCTTGTATTTTTATATTTTTTAAATCATTTACCTGTTTTTCTAAACGAGCAACAAATACTTTTATTTCTTTACCAAAAGTAGTAGGCGATGCACTTTGTCCGTGAGTTCGAGCAAGCATTGGTAAATCTTTGTATTTCTTGGAAAGTATATTTAATTCTAAAATTATCTTTTTAATTTCGGGAATTATAACTTCTTCTAATGATCTTCCAAGAATTAAAGCATAAGAAATATTATTTGTATCTTCAGAGGTTAAAGCAAAATGAACCCACTCAATACTATCTTTTAGAGATGTCCCTTTTAATTTTTCTTTGATAAAATACTCCACAGCTTTCACATCATGATTTGTTGTGGCTTCAAAATTCTTTATTTTTTCATATGAAATATCATCAAATTTCTCATATAAATTCTCTAATATAGAAATTTCTTTTAAATTAAATTTTCTTAAACCAGTTTTCCCTGACAAAGAAAGAGCAATGAGATATTTACACTCCATCATTACTCTGTATTTCATAAGAGCTTGTTCAGAGAAATAAGACCCCAAAGCTTTTGTCTTTTCATAATATCTCCCATCCAATGAAGTTATGGCTTGCATTATATTTTCTTTAAATTATTTGTAATTCTCTCTAATATAGGAGTATTGAAATCATGCTCAAAACTTTTACCCGTAATCGTCTCATATATTTCTATGTAACGGCGAGAAAGTTCAGCGACAAGTTCTGTTGGAGCATCAGGTAAACTCGCATCTTTGTAAGGATCACAATTATCTTTAAACCACAATCTCAAGAATTCTTTATCAAAATATTCTGGCTCAAGTCCTTGGTCTAGTCTTGCTTGGTAACTATCCGCTTTCCAATAACGAGAAGAGTCTGGAGTATGTATCTCATCTATAAGTGTAAGTTTACCATTCTCATCTATACCCATTTCATATTTAGTATCTACAAGGATTAATCCACGAGCTAAAGCAATTTCTTGTCCTCTCTTAAATAATGCTTTTGCAGTTCTCTCTACTTCATCTGTCATTTCTTGTGAAAGCATACCTTCAGAAACAATTTCAGCTGGAGTTACTGGTCTATCGTGCTCATCTGACTTTGTGGTAGGAGTAAAAACTGGTTCATCCAACTTTTGATTCTTTTTCATTCCTTCAGGTAAGACAAAATTCCCGAAATCTCTCTGACCATTTTGATAATGAGTCCAAAGTGAAGTCCCTGTTACTCCAGTAATATATCCACGCATTACACATTCTACAGGAAGTGGGGTGCATTTCTTGGCAACTAATACATTTGGGTCTGGAATACTTAAAACATGATTTTGTATAATATCTTTTGTATTCTCAAACCAGAAAGCACTAATCTGATTTAATACTTCACCCTTGAAAGGTATGTGCGCAATAATACGGTCAAAAGAAGAATGACGATCTGTAGAAATAAGAATTATTTTATCTGGTAATGTATAGATATCTCGAACCTTACCAACCTTTCTTTCCCCTATATTTTTAAAATCTGTTCCCTTTAAAACATCACCTATATGTTCTTTAATTATTTTTATATCCATATAATTTTATTTTTCCGCCCAAGGACGGATCAGCCTAGGGCTGAAAAACGACTTTTTTATTACCATTAATAATTTTCCCCACTTCAAATATTTTATAATTTGAATATTTATTTAAAATCTCAATTATTTTTTCTTTTTCCTCTTTTGGAACAATTAATATCAAACCAATCCCCATATTGAAAACTCTATACATTTCCGTCTGTGGAATATTTCCAATTTTCTCTATATGAGAAAATATTGGCAAAATAGGCCAAGTATTAAGAGTAATTTTCGCATCTAAATCTTTTGGAAGCACTCGTGGAATATTTTCAATAAAACCTCCTCCTGTAATATGTGCAATCCCGTGAATCTCTATCAGAGAGTCAAGCATTTCTAAAACTGGTTTAGAATAATTGATATGAACCTTAAGAAGTGCTTCACCCACAGTCTCACCGAGCTCATCTATTTTTGAATCTACCTTATAACCACCTATATCAAATAAAACTTTTCGTGCAAGAGAAAAACCATTCGTATGTAAACCACTAGATGGTAACCCTAAAATAATATCTCCTTCTTTTATTTTTTCTCCTGTTACAATTTTATCTTTTTCAACTACTCCTGTAATACATCCAGCTATATCATGTTCACCACTAACATAAGTTCCAGGCATTTCTGCTGTCTCTCCTCCTAAAAGTGAAACTCCATTTTCTCTACAAGCTTTAGACATACCAGAAACCATCGCTTCCATAACAACAGGGTCTAATTTATCATGAGCAACATAATCTAAAAATGTAAGAGAGCGTGCTCCCATTGCAAGTAGATCATCACAACAATGATTCACAATATCTTCTCCAACGGTATCATATTTATTCATCATACGAGCAACTGAAAGCTTTGTGCCAACTCCATCAATACTTTGCACAAGGACTGGACTCTTATAACTTTTCAAAACTTCTCCAATATCATAAAGTCCACCGAAACTTCCAATACCAGTCAAGACTTCTTTTGTATGAGTGCTTGCAACATCGGCTTTAATCCGACGAACAACTTCATTCCCTGCATCAATATTTACACCCGCATCTTTATATAAATCAGCCATAATTATTTTTCTAAATATTTTTTATATCCAATTTCTTGTAATTTCTCACCTTTAGCTTTATTCTCTAATTCCATTTTTATTTTATATGCTATCATTTTGTCTTCTAAATCTTTGTCAGATATTGCAAGCATTTCTACTGCAAGTAATCCTGCATTCTTACTAGCATTTATTCCTACAACCGCAACAGGCACTCCTGGGGGCATATTTACAGCAGAGAGAAGTGAATCAAGTCCTTCAAGGGCTTTAGCTTTAATGGGTATTGCAATCACAGGTAAGGGACTCAAAGCAGCAAGGACACCTGCTAAATGAAATGACCCACCTGCACCAGCTATTATTATCTTATTACCACGGAGAGGGGCATTGGTAGCATACTCATGCACTAAGTTTGGTGCTCTGTGTGCAGAAGCTACAGTCATCTCATAAGTTACTCCAAATTCTTCAAGAACTTTCGCTGATTCAGACATTACTTCCAAGTCTGAATCCGAACCCATAATTATGCCTACTTTTGTATTATTTTTCATAAGTCTATTTTACCACTATTTTAATAAAATTTAAATTAATGTTTAAAATGTCTAAAACCAGTTGTGACCATTGCCATTTCATATTTATCTGCTACGTCAATTGATGCTTGATCATTCTTTGAACCTCCTGGGTGAATGACAGCTACGACACCTACCTCTCCTGCCAATTCTACACAATCAGGGAATGGAAAAAATGCTTCAGAAGAAAGAACAGCTCCTTTAAGTGAAAAGCCAAATTTTTCTGCTTTATCAATTGCTTGCTTCAATGCATCTATACGTGATGTCTGTCCGCAACCCATTGAAAGAAGTGTCCCATTTTTAACTAAAGCTACAGAATTTGACTTCAAATGTTTAGTTGCGATTGATGCCATTATCAAATCTTTTTTCTCTTGTTCTGTTGGTTCTCTTTTTGTAACGATAGTAAAATCTTCCACACTTTCTACATGTGTATCTCTATCTTGAGTTAATAGACCAGTGAAGCAAGTTCTCATTTGTTTCAAAGGTATCATCGGGTTATTCCATTTTAAGATACGAATATTCTTTTTTTCAGTTAAAATATTAAGTGCTTCTTTACTAAAGTCTGGAGCAATAATAACTTCAACAAAAAGTTCTTGCTCTTTTATTTTATTTGAAATATCTTCCTCTATCGTTCTATTAGATGCAAGTATCCCACCGAAAGCTGAAAGTGGATCAGCGTTATAAGCGGCTTCATAAGCTTCTAGTAAATGTCCTTCCTCTCGGACGGCAAGTCCACAAGCATTCATATGCTTTATAATTGCGAAAGCCGGATCTTTGAAATCATAGACTGTCATAATTGCAGCTTCAGTATCAATAAAATTATTATAAGAAAGTTCTTTACCGTGAAGTTGAGTAAAACTTTCTTCTAAACTCCCTATAAATTCTCCTTTTTGATGTGGGTTCTCTCCATAACGAAGTTGTATACCTTGAAAGTATCCACAAATAGCTCGATCATAAGTATTAGTTACATTAAAAGCATCACCAGCAAATTTCTTACGCTCTTCTAACGTAGTTTCATTTCCTTTTTCTAAGATTTCTTTAATTTCTTTATATTGATGTTTAGAAGGAATAACTACAACATCTTTAAAATTCTTTGCAGCTGCACGTATAAGGGCTATACCTCCGATATCTATTTTTTCTATTATATCTTCATCACTTGCGCCACTTGCTAAAGTTTCTTCAAATGGATAAAGATCTACAATTACCAAATCAATATCTTCTATGTTGTGTTTTTCTTTTTCTTTTTTATCATTTTCATCATCTCGACGATTTAAAATACCACCAAATATATGTGGCTCAAGTGTTTTCACTCTACCTCCAAAAACTGATGGGAAATTTGTAATAGTTTCTACTTCTGTTACAGGAATATCTAGTTTACGAATAAAATCTGCTGTTCCACCTGTGGAAATAATTTTTACTCCATGTAAGGATAGTTGCTTTACAATCTCTTCTAACCCATCTTTATTAAAAACTGAAACAAGTGCTGTCTTTATTTTTTTATTCATATGGTTTTAATAAAAGTGAAGCAAATTATTTTATAAAAAACTAGTCTGGCCCCTTGTCCTCCCTCATCCGAGGACTTTTTTTAGAATATAATTTGCGTAACTTTTTAATAATATTAATAATATAATTACTCAAACTCTGTTGTAGAAGGAGGCTTCGGAGTCATATCATAAAAGACTCTGACTATATCTTTATGTTTAGTTAAAGCGTTGGTTATTTCATTTACTATTTCCTCTTTGAAATAGTAACCTTTAGCAGTCATAAAATCCACAGTCTGCACTGCTCGGACTAGAAGTGAGTGTCCATAGACCCTTTCATCACCTTTAACTCCAACAGAGTTAATTCCAAGAAGAGCGACAATAAGCTGAGAAATTTCTTTCTCAATACCATATTTTTTAACAATATCAGTCACTGTTTTGTCTGCTTGACGAACGAGTTCAAGTTTTTCTTTGGTCACAGGAGTCCCGACGATTCTTAAATACAATCCAGGTCCAGGAAAAGGATTTCTCTCGTGAATACTAGGAGGTAGATTCATCGCACGAGCAAGTTCACGAACTTCATATTTAAATAAATTCTTGAATGGATGCAAATCCATTACATCCCAATTAAGCCCAACATTGTGATGAGTTTTTATCATTGCTGATTCTCCTGCTTTTCCACTTTCAATAATATCAGTCGCTAAAGTTCCTTGAATAATAAAACCAGCCTCATATTTTGCAATTTGTTCTTCAAATATTCTCTTGTAGACATTTCTAAATTGTGCACGTTTTTCTTCACCATCAATACTCGTGCCAACATTTTTTATAAATTCCTCCGATGCTTCAATCACTACCAGATTCTTTATTCCAGCACTCTTAGCATTTATTTTTAATTCTTCAAGTTCATTAGCTCGAAGTCCTCCAGTATCAATTGCGACACATATAAGTCTCTCCCTTAAAATAGGAGCTAAAATACTAGCGAGAGTTGTAGAATCCACTCCCCCTGAAACACCCAAGACAACATTTATTTTTGTTTTGCCATCTTTTAATTTTTCATTTATATCATCAAGAGTCTCTTCTTGAATTTGTTTAATTAAATCTATAGCATTCCAATCTTTTTCACATTTAGATATATTTAAAAAGTTTTGCAAAATCTTTTTACCTTCTTTTGTGTCCGTTACTTCTGGGTGAAATTGAATTCCCATTACACGATTATTCTTATCAGTCATAGAAGCTATTCCACTTGAAATAGCAATAGAAGTAAAACCAGATGGAAGAGTCGTCACTGTATCTCCATGACTTGCCCAAACTTCTGTTTTATTTGAAACTCCATTGAAAAGTGGATGTGTAGTATCTAAAGTTACTTCTGCTGGACCATATTCACGATTTGAAAGTGGTCTTTCTACAACGCCACCCTGTTTGTGAGCAAGTAATTGCATTCCATAACAAATTCCTAAAATAGTATATTTTTCGCCTGTGATATCAATAGATGATGGAATTCCTGGTGCTCCATCACTGTGGACACTAAAATTACTTCCTGAAAGAATGACAGCTTTGGGAGTATTGTTCGCGAGCCATTTATCTATAGATTTAGGTGGAAGTATAATACTTCTAACTCCAAGCTCACGAAGTGTCCTACCAATAACTAAAGTATATTGTGACCCATAGTCAACGATAAGGACTTGTATAGAATTCATAGACTCATAATATCTTAAAATTGGAAATAAGAAAAGTGTGAGTTTACTTAGAGTTTATTTATATGCTAATATGTGAGTATATATGACTACAAAAAATATGAAAAATTTTGAGGAAGGGCTCACTTATGATGACGTTCTATTAATACCATTATATTCAGAAGTATTACCTAGAGAAGTTAATATAACTTCTTATCTTACAAAGAAGATAAAGCTCAATATGCCGATAGTTTCTGCGGCTATGGATACCGTTACTGAAAATGCTATGGCTATAGCTATGGCTAAAGAAGGAGGAATAGGAATCCTTCATAAGAATATGAGCATAGAAAAGCAAGCAGAAGAAGTCCGCAAGGTTAAACGTTCAGAAAGTGGAATGATTCATGACCCTATAACTTTAGGTGGTGATGCACTACTCAAAGAAGCAGTTCACATAATGAAAGAAAATAAAATTGGTGGTATTCCAATAGTTGATAAAGATATGAAGTTAAAAGGAATAATTACTAATCGTGATTTAAGATTCCAAAAAGATTTAGAAATTCCTATAAAAGATATAATGACGAAAGTAAACCTAGTAACTGCAAATGCCGGAACAAACTTAAAAGATGCAGAAAAGATACTTACAAAATACAAAGTTGAAAAGTTACCAATAGTTGATAAAGAAAATAAGCTTATCGGTCTCATCACTTACAAAGATATAATGAAAGTTAAATCTCGTCCAAATTCTTGTCGTGATAATTTCGGTAGACTTCGTGTTGGTGCTGCAGTAGGAATAACCGACGATACGCTAGAGAGAGTAAAAGCATTAGAACAAAATGGGGTTGATGTAGTAGTTGTGGACACTGCCCATGGACATTCAAAAGGAGTAATTGAAATGGTAAAAAAGATTAAAAAAGAATTTCCTAAATTAGAAATTATTGCTGGAAACATCGCAACTGGTGAAGGAGCTCTTGCTCTTATCAAAGCTGGTGTCGATGGAGTCAAGGTTGGAATTGGTCCTGGATCAATCTGCACTACTCGTATAGTGGCTGGTGTAGGATATCCACAATTCTCTGCTGTATATGAAGTAGCTAAAGCAATTAAAGGAACTGGTATACCAATCATCGCTGATGGAGGAATACATTCAACTGGAGATATACCGAAAGCTATTGCTGCTGGAGCAAGTTCTATTATGGCTGGCTCATTTTTTGCTGGAGTAGAAGAATCCCCTAGTGAGACAGTCTTATACGAAGGTAGAAAATATAAAGTTTATCGTGGTATGGGTTCTATTGAAGCAATGAAAGAAGGATCAAAGGATAGATATTTCCAAGAAGGAGAAAATAATATAAAAAAATTAGTTCCTGAGGGAATCGTAGGTAGAGTCTCTTTTAAAGGTGAACTTTCCGAAGTAGCTTATCAATTAGTGGGAGGATTACGAGCCGGTATGGGATACTGTGGAGCAAAAGATATCAAGACCCTCCAAAGTAAAGCAAAATTCGTCCGAATCACACAATTAGGATTAAAAGAAAGTCATCCACATGATGTCATTATTACTAAAGAAGCTCCTAATTATAGTTTAGGAAAATAATATTTTATATGGAAAAAAATAAAAAAGGATTTATAGATGTAGTTATCGGTCTTCAATGGGGCGATGAAGGAAAAGGTAAAAATATTGATGAGCTTCTCTCAGATGGAATCTACTCTGGTGTCGCACGTTTCCAAGGTGGAGCAAATGCCGGACATACTATCAAATCAGGAGATATAACTTTTGTTGGACATATTATTCCTTCTGGCTGTTTACAAAAAGATGTAGAACTATATATCGGTAATGAAGTTGTCATTGATATAGTTTCATTAATGAAAGAAATAGCTGAACTTAAAGAATTAGGATTTGATGTTGTCTCTCGTTTATATATTTCCAACCGAGCAAAATTAGTATCATATTTACACCCATTTATAGATCAAGCAGAAGAATCTTATAGAGGTAAAAGTGGCAGTAAGATAGGGACAACTTCTCGTGGTATAGGTCCAGCTTACAGTGACTCTCGTGCCAGAAAAGGATTACTAGTGGGAGATATAAATTTCGCTGATTTTGAACAAAAAGAAAAAGATCTAAGTCTATTACATATGAACCTTTTAAATATGTATAAAGACAAATATGGTTTTGAAATTCCGGAAGATAAAATAAATGAAGCTAAAGAAAAATGGTTTAATGCAATAAAAGAATTAAAACAATTACAAATCTGTGATTTATCTTTCTTAATACAAAAAAGATTAAATGAAGGGAAAAATATTTTAGCTGAAGGTGCACAAGGCGTAATGCTTGATATTGATTTTGGAGATTATCCAAATGTTACAAGTTCAAATACTCTACCTGCCAATGTATGTCTTGGACTTGGAGTGTCTCATACGGCATTAAGAAATATATACGGCGTCATTAAAGCTTATACAACAAAAGTAGGTGGCGGAGACTTCCCTGCTAGAATTAAAGATGAGGCTATAGAAAAACTTTTCCAAGATGCTGGGCATGAATTTGGAGCAACAACAGGCAGACCGCGTATGTGTGGCTGGCTTGATCTATTTGCACTTCGTCATGCGATAGAACTTTCTGGAGCCAATATGCTTTTTATAAATAAATCAGACATTTGTCCTACAGAGGATATTGAAGTAGTAATTGGTTATGAAGTAAATGGAAAGAAGTCGGATGAATTTCCTCTTCGTTTAAATGAAGTAACAGGAGTAGAAACAGAAAAGCTTTCTGGTTGGGGAGAAGCTAATTATGGAATAAATAATAAAGAAAAAGTTTCAAAAGAACTTTCTATATATCTAAATTATATTAAAAATAAATTATCTGACCTTAATGTAAAAATTATATCCGTAGGCACTGGACCAGACAGAGAAAACTCTTTTAATTGGGATAAATAAAAAATACTTAAATAAAACTAAAATGAGATGCCACAGGCATCTCATTTTAGTTTTATTTATTTTTTAAATCATCATCATCGTCATCACCATTTCCTTCTGTTTTAACTTTTTTATCATCAACAAGACCATCATCTCCTATCCCATGAAGATCATCATTTAAAAATTCCCTATCCAAATCAACCTCTTTTTTTATATCTTTATCAGTCGCTGGTAAAATTATACATTCTTTATTATTACTCATATTTTTAATTATACTATTCTAATCTTAAAAGACAATACTTGTATTTAAAGCCTTTTTACCAATGTCTTTTCGATAATACATACCCTCAAATTGTATTTTTTCTACAGCTTTATAAGCTTTATTTAAAGCTTCTTCTAAATTCTTTCCTATTGCAGTAACTCCAAGAACTCGTCCGCCATTAGTAATTAAATTTTTATTCTCATCGTATTTTGTCCCCGCATGGAAAATCACGATATCATTCCCCTCTTGAGGGGTGGACTTTGTAATCAAAGGACGGGGTGGATAAATTAATTCAAGATTAAGATCCACCTCCCCCTTCGGGGACTCCTCAAGAGGAGAATTAATTCCAGAAATAATTTTACCTTTTTCATAATTCTCTGGATACCCACCTGAAGCGAGCACTATCGTGCAAGCTGACAAATTCTTCCATTTTATTTCTACTTTATCAAGAGTGTCATCTATACAAGCATCTATTATATCTAGTAGATCAGTATCAAGAAGTCTTATATAAGTTTGCGTCTCTGGGTCACCAAAGCGTGCATTGTATTCAAGAATTTTCGGACCACTCTCTGTTAGCATAAGTCCTGGATAAACTACTCCAGAGAATTTGTTCCCGTCTTCTTTCATTGCTTTTAAAGTTGGAGCTATTATTGTATTCTCAATATTTTGTAAAAGTTCCTTTGTCACAAAAGGTAATGGAGCGATAGTACCCATACCACCTGTATTAAGACCCTTATCATCTTCCCCTATTCGTTTATGATCTTGTGATGTAGGAAAAATTGAATAATTAACTCCATCAGTAAAAGCATGAGTAGAAATTTCTGGCCCAGTCATAAATTCTTCTATAACTATTTCATTACCAGCTTCACCAAAGGTTTTCTTTAATAAAATATTTTCTATTGCACGATTAGCCTCATTTAAATTTTCACAGATAAATACTCCCTTACCGAGAGCAAGCCCACTTACTTTCACAACGACAGGCAAACTATGGTTCTCTAAATATTTCTTTGCAATTTCATAACTAGTAAAAACTTCAAACTTTGCAGTCGGCAAATTGTGTTTCTTCATAAAATTCTTTGAAAATGCTTTTGATGATTCAAGTTGTGCAGCATTCTTTGTAGGACCAAAAATTCTTAATCCTTCTTTTTGAAATAGATCTACTATTCCTAAGGCCAATGGATCATCTGGTATAGCTAGAGTCAAATCTATCTTTTCTCTTTTTACGAATTCCATTAGTGCTTTAATATCTGTCGCTTTTATATCCACATTCATACCCAAAGAAAGAGTACCACCATTCCCTGGTGCAAAATAAAGATCTCCACATCTCTCCGATTGCTTAATCTTCCATCCTATTGCATGTTCTCTCCCCCCTCCCCCTATTATTAAAATTTTTTGTTTATTATCCATTTGGATATAATTTTTTAGCTAAATCTTTTAAAACTTCCACATACAATTTATTTTCTTTCTTTTTTAGTCTTTCATATAATGAAGAAACATCATCCTCTGATTTAATTTCTTCAAATACTCTACCAAGAACTGGGCCAAAATCAAAATTTAAAGTTAAAAAATGAATTGAAGAACCAGCATATGTATTTTTTTGATCTAAAAAATTTTGAATAGCCTTGTCAGTTAGCATTCCTTTATTCCATAAAGCATTCGTGCCGTCTGGATTTTTTACACTATTGTCATTGTCTGCATCAATTGTATCTGGAATTAATCCAGGATGTAAATTTAAAATTCTATTCGGATACGCTATTATAACCTCATCTAATATAATTTGTTTCCACCCAGCTAAACAAATATAATCAGGATTTAATTTATCTAAAAGAGATTTTAATTCTTCTTTTTTAGGACAAATTTCAATTTTTAGATTATGTTTTTTTGCACGCTCTAATCCCAAGCTTTCAATCTTATCAGAAACAACTGCACAAATCGAAGCGTTTAATTCACCTTGTTCAATTGCATCTATTATAGCCTGAAGATTTGTCCCAGTACCAGCATTAGAAATAAGAATTGCGAGTTTCATTTTTTTAAAATTAATTTTTAAACTTCAAGCTATCATATTTTATTTCTTTTTCATGCTCATATATAGGTAATGGATATTCCCCATTAAAAGCAGACAAACATAATCGTTCTTTAGGTAACCCTGTAGCTTTTACCATACCGTCTATAGAAAGAAAAGTAAGAGAAGTAGCACCGATGAATTGACGAGTTTCTTCTACTGTTTTCTGTGAAGATATAAGTCCCTCTTGTCTTGGTGTATCAATACCATAAAAATCAGGAAATTTAACCGGCGCAGATGCAACTAAGAAATGAACTTCTTTAGCTCCAGAATCAAAAAACATTTTAGCAATATCACGAGATGTATTTCCACGAACAATTGAATCATCTATTACCCCAACTCTTTTACCTGCAACCAGACTCCTTAAAACTGTCAACTTCATTTTAATTTTTTCTTCACGATTTGCTTGAGTGGGTTCTATAAATGTTCTGTGAATATATCTATTCTTATTTAATGCCATTTCAAAAGGAACTCCAGATGCTTGAGAATAACCAATAGCAGCAGGAATAGCTGTCTCTGGCACTGGAACAATAAGATCAAGCTTAAGTTTAGAATTTTCTTTAAATAACATTTTTCCAAAATTTTTACGAACTTCATAAACAGATTGTCCTAATATCTTACAATCATGACGAGAAAAATAGACAAACTCAAAAATATCAAATTTTGGATCTACTTTCGCTAAAATTTTACTTTTCAAACCACTTTTTGAAACTATTACTAATTCACCTGGGAGAACTTCTCGTAAAAATTTTGCATTAACTGTTCGAAGCCCACATGTCTCAGAAGCAAAAACTGTTTCTTTGTCGTTTGTTCCTATTACCAATGGTCTAATCCCTCTAGGATCACGAAAAGCAACAAGTTCTTTATTTGAAAGGGCTACACAAGAAAAAGCTCCAGTAAAAAGTGGATAAGCCTTCTCTACTGCTTTTGATAAAGAGTTTCCTTTATCAAAATAAAATCCTATAGCCTTAGCCATAAGTTCAGAATCTGAATTTTCTTTAATTCCACTAATTTTATTTTTTTTCAAAAAATCCGTCAGTATTTTTACACTAGGCAAATTTCCATTATGGGCAAAAGCAAACTTATCATTATAGATAATAGGTTGTGCGTGTTTAGAATTAGATCCACGAGAAGTAGAATAACGATTGTGCCCAATAGCTGCGAAACCTTCAAGTTTTTTAATTATCTTTTCGGTATAAACCTGACTTACCAAACCAGAATGTTTATATATGAAAATTTTTTTTCCGTCAGTAGAAGCAATACCTGTTTGTTCTTGTCCTCTATGTTGCAGAGCAAAAAGTCCGAAATAAGCATAACGAGCTGCTTCTTTACCATCCCAAATACCAAAAACCGCACATTTTTCATTTAAATCTCTCATTTGTTTTTAAAATAATTTACTGCATTTCTAAATAAAATAATACCATCTCCCTCTTTCTTATTTTGTAATTTTTGCTTTTTTAATTGCCATAAAGGTGAATGATGAAAAAACTGTGCCCTTTCAGGATGAGGCATCATTCCCAATACTCGTCCATCATAATTCAATACTCCAGCAATATCATAATTTGCTCCATTTGGATTTGATTCTAAATTTTGAAATTCACAAATTTCTCCTTTTGTATATTTAAATGCTATTTGTTTATTTTTCATCATTTCTTTATATTCTTTAGAACTTATCAAGTATTTCCCTTCACCGTGAGCTATCGGTAAAGATATTTTTTTAATTCCTGTAAGCCAAGGACTTCCTGCCTGCGCAGACAGGTTACCAAAAACTTCTAAATCTACCCAACGATCAATATACTGGCCATTCTTATTGTGAGTAAGAGCACCTCTCAAAATGCCAAGAGAAGTCAATATTTGAAACCCATTACAAATTCCTATTACAAGAGTGTCACGAGACAAAAATTCTTCTAATTCTTTTAATAAATGATTCTTAAATTTATTGGCGTAAGCTTTACCACTACCGGTATCATCTCCATAAGAAAATCCTCCAGGGAAAACAAGTATATCGTATTTGGAAAGCATCTCAGGTTTAGCGATAAGATCATTGATATGAACAATATCTGCAATCCCACCGACACTATCAAAAGCAAACTTAGTTTCTTCTTCACAATTAAGCCCATAACCTGACATTATTATAACTTTTGGTTTTTTATTAATAATTTTTTTCATATTATTTCATTTTATTTGAAAAATCATGATAAATATTTGTTAATTTGTCTACAGTCGTATCAACTACTTTTTCATTCTTTGAATTAGTAATAATAAATTTACCATCATTTTTTACACTTCCTAATTTAGCAAAAGAAATACCTTTCATCATCTTTTCAAACTCTTTTATATTTTCTTTTGAAACTGTTACTAGAATTCTTCCTTGGCTTTCGGAGAAAAGAGCACTTTCTACGCCTTCATATTTACCAGGCAAACTCTTAAATGAAATATTACATCCAAGCTCTCCCCCGACAGAAGCTTTTGCAAGAGCTATAGCTAAACCACCAGAATTTAAAGATATTGCTGATGACAATAATTCTTTAGAAATTGCTTTTTCAAGAATTTTATAAGTCTTTATGTTTTTTTCTAAATCAACTTTAGGCACATCATTACCAATAGCACTTTTATCTTTTCCGTTTTGTGCAAGCATTTTATAATATTCACTCGCACCTAATTCATCATATGTTTCTCCTAATATATAAATACTATCTCCTCCTTTTTTAAATGAAGGAGAAACAGTTTTATATATATCAGGCATTACCCCTATAGCTGAAATTAAAAGTGTAGGTGGAATAGAAATCGCTACAGGATTTCCTTTATCATCATAACCTTTAAAATCATTAAACATACTATCTTTACCAGAAATAAAAGGAGTTCCATACCCAATAGAATAATCATAACAAGCTTTCAGTGCATCAATGAGTTCAGCAAGTCTATTCTTATCATAAGATGAACACCAACAGAAATTATCAAGTATTGCTAAATTTGAAAGTGAAGCTCCAACACAAATTGCATTTCTAACAGCCGTATCAATAGCACAAGAAGCCATATGATAAGTATTAATAAGAGAATATGAAGGATAGAGAGCACTTGTTACCACCACACCCTTGTTCGATGCAAGAACTGGGCGAAAAACTTGTGCATCTGTATTTATACGCCCCTTTCCCTCTATCGGTTTTAATACTGAAGAAGCTTGAACTTCATGATCATATTGTTCTGATATAAATGAAAATCCAGCAATATTTTTATCTTTCAATAATTCTTCTAATACTTTTGTATGTGATAATCCTGTAGGAATTTTTGGATTATTATAATTGTGAACTATAGGCTCACTCTTAAGTGGCTTTGTAGGTAAACCGTCATGTAAAAATTCCAAAGAAATATTCATAATTTCTTTATTATTATAATTAACTATACACTTACCTGAGTTTGTAAATTTTCCTACAATAGTTGCTTCTACTCCGCGACTATCCATTAATTTTTTAAATTCATTCCACTTTTCTTTTGGAACTGATAATGTCATACGCTCTTGTGATTCAGAAATCCAAATCTGCCATGGTTGTAATCCACTATATTTTAATGGAACTTTTTCTAAATCAACTTCTACTCCACCACATTCTTTTGCCATCTCAGCTATAGAACAAGAAATCCCACCAGCTCCATTATCAGTAATACTAGTATATAAATCTAAATTCCGAGCTTCTTTCACAATTGCATCACTTAATTTCTTTTGAGTAATAGGGTCACCTATTTGAACTGCAGTTGCAGGACTAGTAGAATCCATTGCAACAGAAGAAAAAGTTGCACCATGAATACCATCTGCTCCAACTCTTCCTCCAACAACCACAACATAATCTCCATTTGAAGCTTCTTTCTCGTGGGAGAGTTTACCATTTATTTTTTGTGGAATAATTCCAACAGTTCCTACAAAAACCAATGGCTTACCTCTAAACTGGTCGTCATATTTAACAAAGCCAGAAACTGTCGGAATTCCTGAACAATTTCCTCCGACATTTACCCCTTTTATTACTCCATCCATAATTCTTTTAGGAGGAAGCATTTTTTGAGTTAGATTCTTGTCTTTAAAAAGTGCTCTTGTATCATAGGGGTTACCAAAACAAAATCCATACATATTGGCTACTGGTTTTGCCCCAAGTCCGAAACCAATTGTATCTCTATTAACTCCGACTATACCGGTAATTGCTCCACCAAAAGGATCTAAAGCTGAAGGACTATTGTGAGTCTCGACTTTATGAGTAACTAAATAATCTTTATCAAAAATAATTCCACCAGAATTGTCAGAAAAAACTGAAACACAAAAATCATCTTTCCCTTTTTGTGCACGAATTTTATTGGTAGCACCTTTAATATAAGTTTTATATAAACCTTCTTTAATATCATCAATCGGATTTGCAAAAATTGTATGTTTACAATGTTCAGACCAAGTTTGAGCCAAAGATTCAACTTCAATATCACTTGGATCTCTACCAAGCTTCTTGAAATAATCCTTGATAACTTTCATAGACTCTAAATCAAGAGCAAGTGGTCCTCTTCGGACTCCATCATCCCCCGCTATTCCTTCTTTACCAATCTTTATAAGCTCTTCATCAGGGACAGAAAGAGAAACATTAATTACAGGATTTTGTTTAGATAAGATAACTTTTGGAATTTTTAATGGTAAATTATTTTCTTTTTTAATTTCTTTCGCAATATAAATATTCCCCTGTTCAATCAATGGATTATATAAAGATAGAGCAATTTTTTTAACATCTTCCATTTTAACTGTTCCAGAAACTAGAAAAACTTTTGAAGTAAAGACTTCTAATGAAATACTTTCTTTAATATGTAACAAGTCCACGATAGTTTCTTTGGCAGTATGAGCGACATTATCTGTAACTCCTGGTAAAAAACCAATCTCAATTATATAAGAAATATTTTTTTCTTTTGGTAATTCATTTATTAAAAACTTTTCAAAAATTGGATTGGTAAAAGCTTTGGCTGTTTTATTAAGTTCCTCTTGTGAAAGATCACAATCAATAAGATAAGAATCTATAATAGAAACATTGGAAACCTTTCCTTTTAAATTTAAGTTGTTCCACGATTTTAAAAATAGCCTAGTTCGGCTATCTTTTCCTTTAGGTAAAACATACAATCGTGAAATCATATTGGCATTATATAATACATAAAATTAAAAAACAAATACTAGATCCTCTATGGTTTATAAACAGTTTTCTTGTTATAATATAAGGATGGAAACAACTAAAACAGAGAAATATTTCTTATTTGTGCTTTTAGCAATTGTTCTAGTTTTAACATTGGCAATTTTATTCCCCTTCTTAACTATATTTATTCTAGCATCTTCTTTTGCTGTGGTTATAAATCCTATATACTTATGGATTAAAAAATATATTACAAAAGGAAATAATGGACTTGCTTCTTTAATAACAATTCTTATTTTCTTATTTGTATTATGTGTCCCCCTCTTTTTTACAGGAAACACTATTTTCAACCAAGCACAAAATACATATAAATCTGTGGCATTAAATGGAAACCCTAGTCTCTTTATCCAAAAAATAGATATCTATATAAATGGAATATTACCTAAAGGTTTTACTTTTGATACTTATGGCAAAATAGCAAGCCTCATTTCTTTCCTTACAAGTAAGATAGGAAATATCTTTACTTATACTTTCAATACAATAATAATGCTTGTATTGATGATATTTACAATGTTTTATATTCTTAAAGATGGTTCAAACTTAAAAGAAAAACTAATAAAAATTTTACCTCTCTCAGAAAAAAATATTAAAGAAATAATTTCGGATTTAAAAAATGCAATAAATAGAGTGATAAAAGGTTCGTTTCTTATTGCTGTGATTCAAGGAATTCTTGCTTGGTTAGGTTTCTGGTTTTTTGGAATTCCTAATCCAGCACTTTGGGGAGTTGTAGCAGGGATGACTTCACTTATACCAAACATCGGAACATCAATGGTCACAATACCATCAATAATTTTTCTTTATTTCACAGGATTACCATTACACGCTTTAGGATTATTCCTTTGGGCAATGTTAATTGTCGGCACAATAGACAACATACTTTCTCCTTATATTATTTCTAAAAATACAGAAATACCACCGATACTTACATTGTTTTCAATACTAGGAGGAGTCGCATTAATGGGTCCTGTGGGAATACTAATAGGTCCATTAACTATCAGCTTACTTTATAGTTTGGTGACTATTTATAGAAAAGAAATAAAATAATAAATATTTATATTAGACAGAAATGCCTGCTATATATCCAGTCGTCCAACAAATCTGTAAACTATAACCTCCAGAATTTCTAGTTATATTAAGTAGATCACCTGTAACAAATAAATTTTTATACAAAAGTGAAGACATCGTTTTCATATTTAGCTCTTTAAGTGATACTCCTCCGTCCGCGACAACAGCTCTCTCATAACCCATCAGATTGGTAATAGTCACAGGAAGATTTTTCAATAATTTTACTAGTTTTTTCCTGTCTTCTTTAGTAATACTGTGAACTTTAATATTAAAATCTATACCAGTATTTATAAGTTCAATTGCTTTTGCCATTCCTTCTGGAACTACGTCTTTCAAAATCGTTCGGAATATTTTATTTTTATTTAAATCAAAAGTTTTAATAATAGATTCTTCTAATTTCCCTTCATTCGTATCTGGGTATGCATCTATGAAAGCTTTAACCGAACCTTCATTTTGCAACAAATCATCTACCTTCTTAGAACTATTTAAAATGAGAGGACCCGAGAGTCCAAAATGTGTAAATAAAATTTTCCCTGTTTTAGAAAATTGCTTTTTATCATTCTGAAAAAATGTAATCTTCATAAAAGATAATGAAACTCCAGCTAAACTTTTCACCCAATCATCACTAACTGCGAGAGGCACGATATCGGGGGAAGAATCTTTTACAGTGTGACCCAAATCTTTGAGCCATTTAAATCCATCTCCTGTTGAACCAGTTTCTGGGTGAGACATTCCACCAGTAGCAAGTATAAAAGACTTCGCATAGAATAATCCAGTATTTGTCTCTATACTCTCTATTAAATTATCACGTCTATTTATTTTCTTTACTACACAACTACTTTTAATAACAACTTTATTTTTAATTAATTCTTTTTCTAAAACTTTAAAGACGTCATACGCTTTTTCTGTCGCAGGAAAAACACGATTACGAGCTTGCACAACAAGTGGCAAACCTCTGTCTTCAAAATATTTAAATGTGTCCTTAACTCCAAAAATAGAAAAAGGTGAATATAAAAATGGTGCCCCCTCTCCATATACTTTTAAAAATTTATGAATATTGGGTTCATTATTCGTAATATTACATCTACCACCACCAGTAATTTTTAGTTTCTCTCCAAGATTTTTATTTTTATCTAAAATTAAAACAGATTTACCTAAAGCACCCGCAACAGCCGAAGCCATCATACCTGATGCCCCGCCGCCAATAACTATCACGTCCCAAATTTTACTTTGTCTCGCCATAACTTTATGTGTAGGTGGATTATTTTCTCTCATTTAAAATCTCTACTAGAGCCATCTCAAGAGGAAGTTCACTTATAGGAGCACTCTTAAGAGATTGATAAGTATCAAGTAATATAGAAAGCGTAGAAGAAGAAATAAATTCTGGTTTAGATACAATCAAATTTGTAATATATTCCATATCATGTTCCCCTATTGCATTCTCAATTTCTTTTTTCATTTTAGGAGCATAACGAAGCATTAAAGCGTATCTTAATTTGAAAAGTATCATTTTTAAATATGTAGTCATATCTATATTTTGACTACTAGCATTTTTAATACAAAGAAATCCTTCTTCTATATTTTTTGTTGCTATAGCATTTAGAAATTGATCTACAAGAGTGGTATTTGGAGATCCAGTAACTTCTTCTATTTCTTTTAATTTAATAATATTATCTTTTGAAAATGAAATGACCTTTTGCAAAGTTCCAGTCGCATCACGAAATGATCCATCTGCTAAAAGAGCAATCAAAGCCCCGCCCCCTTCTTCTAGTGTATATCCTTCTTTCTTTGCAATATTTTTAATATGTTCTGAGAGGACTGCATCATTAGGTTTTTTGAAAATAAAACTCTGACAACGAGAAACAATAGTGTCAGGAACTTTCTCAAGCTCAGTTGTAGCTAAAATAAATATGACATGTTTTGGAGGTTCCTCAATAGTTTTAAGAAGTGCATTCCATGCATCTTTTGTAAACATATGCACTTCATCTAATATATAAATTTTATATTTAGAATCAAATGGCATTGTCCCGATGCTATCTCTAATACTACGAATATCATCAATTCCACGATTTGAAGCTGCATCTAATTCATAAATATCATTGACTGAAGAACCAAGTTCGTGAGCTATAATGCGAGCGATAGTCGTCTTCCCTGTCCCACGCGGACCACAAAGAAGATAAGCATGAGAAACTTTTCCAAGTTTGAGTGCCCCTCCAATAGCTTTCACTATATGGTCTTGTCCAACAACCTCACTCCAATTCTCTGGGCGATATTTGCTATATAGTGCAATATTTGAATCTATCTTAGAATCTTTCATAACTAGAGTATAGCAAATTAATTTAATTTAAGAAACCCAAAAAATTTGACAAAAATGAGAGATTGATGTAGATTAAAATCAAATAAATCTTAAAAATTAAATAACATGACAGAAAAACCATCAGAAGTAGAGCTAAAAAATCTTTTAATAAAGGTCTTTCTCAAAAAAGATGAGATTGATAAAAAACGGCAAGCACTGAAAATCAAATCAAGGCCACTTAAAAAAGAAAAGAAACATCAGCAAAGAGTTGTTGATGAACTTCAAGATATGTTGAGGTATCTTGATTGTGAAAAACAAAATGGAGGGCATGATTTTAGATTTTTGCAAATGGAAGGAGCTCCATCAGGACATAACTGCAGTAGATGCGGAATGAACAGAGAGTTCTTTGAAAACTTTTCAATCATGAGTTATGCAAAATCACGCGGAATTAATCTTATAATTGAATAAGAAGCGTAGTAACTAAAATTATAAATACCTGAAAGCTTTGACTTTCGGGTATTTATTTTTGTCTTAAAAAATCCCTTACTATAATTTCTGCTTCTTTATATGAGTTAGTTTCCATTAGTTTTACACGTAATTCTTTGGCCCCATTAAAGCCATTCACATATGCCTTATAATGCTTCTTCATAACATAGAAATTCCTCGTCTTTCCTAGAAGTTTTTCAAAAAGTTTTGTATGTTCTAGCATTACTTTTAACTTCTGTTTAGTTGTCGGGATTTTTTCGCGTTGCGAAAAAATCCATGGGTTTCCAAAAACTCCCCTACCTATCATAATTCCATCACACCCAGTTTCTTTTGCAAGTTCACGTCCATGGTTTATATCTCTCACATCACCATTTCCTACTATTTTAGTTTTAACTTTCATTTTATTTCTTATTTCAACCACTTCTTTTATGTGCTCCCATCTTGCAGGAACAAGAGACATTTCTTTCCTAGTTCGAGCGTGGACTATAAGTATATCTATATCTTGTTTTAATAAAAATGGAATCCATTCTTTAATTTGATTTTTATTATAACCTATGCG